>ERZ1023497.123-NODE-123-length-36299-cov-86.768403_pt1 | contig 36299 bp, 45 predicted proteins | sample MGYA00380543_ERZ1023497 | MGnify/ENA primary metagenome ERZ1023497 (study PRJEB33173, sample SAMEA4830384) | metagenome | study: EMG produced TPA metagenomics assembly of the PRJEB25223 data set... | reverse complement strand
ATCTAAGAGAAGAAGTTGAAGAAATCATCAATGATAAAGAATACAGTCCTATGACAGTAAGTGAATTTCAAGATGTAATGGGACTTAGTAATGCTGATTCATTTAAAGAATTAATAAAAGTTCTAGTTGATTTAGAACAGACGGGTCAACTAGAAAGAACAAAAACGGATAGATATAAGAAGAAAAATAACAAATCAGACCTTGTAAAAGGTACTTTGAGTCAGCACAAAAAAGGATTTGCCTTTTTAAGACCTGAAGATGACACAATAGAAGACATCTTTATCCCACCTAATCAGATTAATAAAGCGATGGATGGCGATGAAGTATTAGTAGAAGTTGTGCCATCTCGTGGAGATCATAAAGGTAAGATTGAAGGTAGAGTTAAAGCAATTACGACACGTAATATTACGCAAGTAGTTGGTACTTATACAGAAGCGAAACATTTCGGTTTCGTGTTACCTGATGATAAACGTATTACACAAGATATCTTTATTCCTAAAGGTAAAAATCTTGGTGCAATTGAAGGTCATAAAGTATTAGTAGAAATTACAGAGTATGCTGATGGAACGCATAACCCAGAAGGTCATGTTAAAGCGATTCTAGGTCATAAGAATGATCCAGGTGTCGATATTTTATCTATTATATATCAACATGGTATTAATATTGAATTTCCTGACAATGTTATTCAAGAAGCTGAAAATGTACCAGATCAAATCAGTCCAGATGAAATTAAAGGTAGAAGAGATTTAAGAGATGAACTTACAATCACAATAGATGGTGCAGATGCGAAAGATTTAGATGATGCTGTCTCTGTAAAAGCTTTAGACAATGGTTTAACAGAACTTACAGTTAGTATTGCTGATGTCAGCTACTATGTAACAGAAAATAGTGAGTTAGACAAAGAAGCATATGACAGAGCGACAAGTGTATATCTTGTCGATAGAGTAATCCCTATGATTCCGCATAGATTAAGTAATGGAATTTGTTCATTAAATCCTCATGAAGATAGATTAACATTGAGTTGTAGAATGGAAATAGACCAACAAGGTGAAGTCATCAGACATGATATCTTTGAAAGTGTTATTCATTCAGATTATAGAATGACATATTCAGATGTAAATGCCATTATTGAAAATGACGATCAAGAAATTCGTGACAAGTATTCAGAAATTACACCAATGCTTGATTTAGCACAACAACTATCAAAACAATTAATCGCTAAACGTAAAAGACGTGGGGAAATTGATTTTGATATTAAAGAAGCGCAAGTATTAGTAGATGAAGATGGTATACCTACAGACATTAAAGTGAGAGAAAGAAACGATGCAGAGCGTTTAATCGAAAGCTTTATGTTATCTGCTAACGAAACCATTGCTGAACACTTTAGTAATCTCGAAGTGCCATTTATCTATCGTGTTCATGAGAACCCAAAAGCAGAAAGATTAAACCAATTCTTTGAATTTATTTCAAACTTTGGACTTGCTGTTAAAGGTTCAAGTGAAGACATACACCCTGCAACATTACAGAAAATTGTAGAAGAAGTAGCTGGACAGAAAGAAGAAATGGTTATTTCTACTTTAATGTTAAGAAGTATGCAACAAGCTAGATATAGTGAAGATAATTTAGGTCACTTTGGCTTGTCAGCAGATTACTATACACATTTCACATCTCCAATCAGAAGATATCCTGACTTGATTGTGCATAGATTAATTCGTAAATATTTAATTGAAAAATCTATGAACAGTAAACAAATTAGACATTGGGAAGAAATGTTGCCAGACATCGCTGACCATACATCTAAACGTGAGCGAAGAGCAATTGACGCTGAACGTGATACAGATGACTTGAAGAAGTCAGAGTATATGATTCAACACGTTGGAGAAGTGTTTACGGGTATTATCAGTTCAGTAGCGAACTTTGGTATGTTTGTAGAGCTAGAGAACACAATTGAAGGTATGGTGCATATCTCTAACTTAACAGATGACTATTACAACTTTGATGAGCGTAATATGGCCATCATAGGTGAGCGCCAAGCTAAAGTATTTAGAATTGGTGACAAAGTCGAAGTTAAAGTCATTAATGTTAACGTTGATGAGCGTATGATTGATTTTCAAATTGTTGGTATGCCAATAGCTGAAAAGAATAGAGAACGTTTAGCAAGAGAAAAAACAATCAAAGCTAAAAAACGTAGTACAGCTAAAGAACAAGATAAACCTAATAAGCATAAAAAAGGTAGAGCTAAAGGTAAACAAGGCGGCAATCAAGGTAAACAAGGTAAGAAAGGTAAAAAGCCTTATTACAAAGCAAAAGCTGTGAAAAACAAAGCAAGACGAAAGAAAAAATAGAAAGTAGGTGATGGATGTGCCAAAAGTTCAAAGTAAACCACTAGCACAAAATCGTAAAGCAAGCCATGATTACACAATAGAAGATACGGTTGAAGCGGGTATTGTACTTCAAGGTACTGAAATCAAATCCATTCGCCGAGGCAGTGCAAACTTAAAAGATTCATATGCACGTGTATTTAATGGAGAAATGTATGTATATAACATGCATATCGCGCCATATGAAGAAGGTAACCGATTTAATCATGATCCATTGAGAAACCGTAAATTACTTTTAAAAAGAAAAGAAATCGATAAACTCTTTGGTATTACAAGAGAAAAAGGGTATGCATTAATCCCACTTAAACTCTACATTAAAAACGGTTACTGTAAAGTTCTTTTAGGTGTAGCTAAAGGTAAACGTGACTATGATAAGCGACATGCATTAAAAGCAAAAGAAGCAAAACGTGACGTTGAAAGAGCAATGAAACAACGATATTAAGCAATTTGTATTGAAAAATCAATCAAAAATTGTTAATATTAAATATACTTCTGTTAAAAGGAAGTATATTTCTTATTGAGGGGACGTTACGGATTCGACAGGGGTCCCCGAGCTTATGAAGCGTGTCGGAGGGTTGTCTTCGTCATCAACACAACAGTTATAATAACTGGCAAACAAGATAATTTAGCAGTAGCTGCGTAATAGCACTCTGCATCACCTAACCGCATCGCCTATGTGCCGTTAACGTGATTCAACTTAAGTAGGATACGCTCGTCACTGCCGTTTGAAGTCTGACGAGAAGAGATTAATCAAGCTAGCATTGTCTTCGGGTGTCAGTCCCCTGAGACAACGCGAAACCTTAACGACTAGACTACACACGTAGAAACATTTGTATCAGGATCTCTGGACGCGGGTTCAACTCCCGCCGTCTCCATTATATAGCCTATAACCCATGTGGTTAGGGGCTTTTTATTTTTCACTCCCCAGTTATGCCCTAGCCCATAAAAAATACACCCTAAATCACATTAGATTTTAGAGTGTATCAATTATAAATATTTTACTATTTCTTTTTGAGTACTAGGGTATAATGGAACTTTTAGTGAAGAATGGAAGATTCAGCTCAACCTGCATATGAAAGTTCTGAAGGAATTCAAAATGGAGAAGTAGAAAAAGACCAAATAGCAGAGAGTTATCAATCATGGGTTGATGCTAGTTTAATGACTGAAGATGAAATGCAAGATGAATTAGCGAAATAACCAACCTACCACGCATTACGTGAGGTTTTCTTATAAGGAGTACAAAAATGTTAACAAGGAAAAATTTCTATAGATGTTATAATTTTGAATGACATATATTATAATTTGAGATACTAATTACAATTGTTTATTCTTATGTGTAATAGGGTATATATCAAATTAATCAAATCTTATAGAAAACATGAGGAGATAACATTGAAAAATAAAATAAAAAGTACTTTTGATAAATTAGTTAAAAACGGTCAACTTGAAAAAGGATTACACAAAGCAAACGATATGTATAAAAAGAAAAGTGGTAAAGACTATTCAAAGTATATTGATAAAGGTATGGATAAATTAAAGAAATAATATAAAATCTTATGATGTAAATTTGTATATGTGTATAAGTAGTTCTTAATATATAAAATTTTAGAACCCTATATACGCGGAAACTAGGTTGTGGGTGTCTTTAAGTTATATTATTTAATAGGAGTTCAAGTATGTCGTAAATTTAATAATCAACTAATTCAATATTCTAAAATTCAGGAGGATTATTATGATAAGATCTATCAATCATATATGTTATTCCGTTAGTAATTTAAATGAATCCATATATTTTTATAAAGACATTTTATGCGGTGACTTATTACTAATTGGGGAAACAACTGCATATTTTGATATTGGAGGTTTATGGGTGGCATTAAATGAAGAAAAAGACATTCCTCGAAATGAAATTCAATATTCATACACACATACTGCGTTTACTATAGATGAAAGCGAATATAATAGTTGGTATCGATGGCTCAAGAAAAATAACGTGAATATATTAGAAGGACGTACTAGAGATGTAAGAGACAAGAAATCAATTTACTTTATTGATCCTGACGGACATAAGTTAGAGTTACACACTGGCACACTAGAAAATAGAATGAATTATTATAAAGATACGAAACCACATATGGTATTTTACAAATAAGTAGGTGCTTTATGACAATATATACAAGATTATTTGAAGAAAAAGACTTTAACTAAATCGATGATTTATTGCAATTATTTAATGAGTTGGGGTATCCAACGACACGTAAAGAACTTATTCATCGATTAACTAAGATTAATAATCACAAAGATTATTATATGGTATTACTGTTTGAAGATGAGAAAATTATTGGTTTTAGTGGTTTGTGTAAGATGATGTTCTATGAAAACAGTGGAGAATACATGCGTATATTGGCTTTTGTTATCAATTCAAATTTTAGAAATAATGGGTTGGGTTCATTATTGTTAAAAGAATCCGAAAGATTGGCTGATAAGTTAAACTGTAAATCAATGACATTGAATAGTGGAATTAGATCAGATAGAGAAAATGCACATAAGTTTTATATATCTAATGGCTTTGAATGTAATTCTTATGGATTTTTAAAAAATATACTATAACCATTTCAGATTTGGTTACTTCTCCCGATTTAATTCAATTGTAAAAAAAGTTTCTATCACACCTCACATTAGTGGGATGTTTTTATTTGCTTTAATATCAATAGTGTAGTATTACTATATATAAGCACTTATATTGTGGTTAATTTTCATATTAAAATCTCCATTACTTACCCTGTCACATTCTGTGATGGGGTTTTTATTGCATTAAAGTAGTCTTTTAATAAGCCATAAATATCAAGTTTTTATTTATACCGAATGCGCATTTTTTTGATTACTGATTTAATCGTGAGCACATTGATAATATGAAGGTTATATATATTGCGATGATAAAATTTGAATAACTAAAAAAAGTTTTAAAAAATGGTTGCATTACAATGAAAAATATGTTATAAAATAATTGAAAGTTATCAAATGATAATTTTAAGTAACTGGAGGTAGATATTATGTTAAAAGATAAACCAAAAACTTCTTATTACATTAACTATTCACCTCGAATTACTGAGTTAAAAAGCATTGATTTATTGTCTAGAGAATCCAATAATAATAAATTTATTGAATTTTCTTCGCCACTTACGTGGGATTCATACAAAAAAGCTATAGATATATCGAAAAATATTGAGAAAAAATAATTCAAATAATTATCATTTGATAACTCAAACAACTTTAGGAGGTGGTGTGAAAATTAATGACACTAATTTTTCTAAACATATTCCGTGGTTGTTCGATATTATAAGTTAAGAAGTGGAGTAGTATATGACTAGAAGCGATCAAAAGGCAATTACATTTAAAATAACAACTAAGGAATATGAAAAAATCAAACAAATAGCTAAGTCTTGTCATATGTCTCCAACGGAGTTTTCAAGACACCAAGCTCTAGGTAATCAAATAACACCAACAGTGTTGGAAGTTACAGATTCAGAAAATCATGTTTCATCTCACCAATTTAATTTATTAGAAAAGGCATATGTAAAACAAAAAGCTAAAAACCTTAAAATCACTAAAGATTATCAAAAGGCTATAGAGAATATTCATAAAGATTATGAAAAAGTATCTATAGTAAACCAACTGATACCATATATACAAATAGATGGAACAATTGATAATGAAGCATTAAAAAATGATAAAGATTTGTTAACTGCGTTAAGTCAATTAGATTACTGATAATAAGTGGTGATTGACCTTGTTTTTAAAAGATATTGTTGAAACTATAAATCAATATAAAGATGGTAAAATTAAAACTAATGATATATTTAAAAACGTCGAAAATGACAAACTACCTTTTTTAGATTTTTCTAAAGTTTATCAAAATGATAAAACAAATTTAAATAAGGAGTGAAGTTATATGTCAAACTTAACACCATTTAATAAAAATATTTTTGACTTTTCACCATCAAGAATATTTGATGATCATTTTAATTCGCTTTTTAAATATTTTAATACAGCTATTCCAAAAACAGATTTAAGGGAAACAAATAGCGAGTATATTGTTGATATTGATTTACCTGGTATCAATAAAGAAAATATTAATTTAACTTATGAAGACAATACACTGTACTTAAGTGCTATACAAAGTAATGAAAATGAACAAAAAGATAATAATGGGAACACTGTGTTTACAGAAAGATCAAAATCACAAATAAGTAGGTATTATCATTTACCAAATGGAGATGAGGACAATATTAAAGCAGATTTTGAGAATGGTGTACTACATGTATCAGTTCCCAAACTAAATTCTATTAACAAAAAATCTAAAATAATTGATATTCAATAAATAAATTAATAATACTCTTTGACTAATGTGCTAACTACAAATTGAGGGAGAAATTCATATGATTGAATTTCTCCCTCTTTTAATGGAAGCTATATATTGGATTATCTAGTCTTACTTAAGTGCTATCAAACTGTAAAAAAGTCTAGAATAGTTTTCAAAAGAACTAGAAAATTTGTAAAAAACATCTATACGAATAAGTAAATTCTACAATAATTGGTGGCTATTTTTTATACTATAATTTCATTAGACGAAAGAGGTCTTAAGAACATATAACCAACTATGTTACTTGGTAATCTTTTTATTTGTATTTTGTTTATTATTGTTAAAATTATCTTTGCTTAGCGAATTTATTTTTATTTTTCCAATACATTGTATATTCATCGTTTCCAGTTTCATCTTCACTTAACTCTTCAATTTTAAAGTGGTTTTTCTTATAAAAATTAACTGCTTTTTTGTTCTCTTTATATACTTTTAGAGATAGGTATTCTTTTTCTTTTTGAAGATATTGTAATAGGTTTGTTCCTATATTTTGATTTCTTTCATTCTCATCAACAAACATACCTGCTATATAATTATCAACTAAACCACAAAAACCTAAAATATTTCCATTTTTCGTATATACAACTATTTCCGCCTCTTCGAATGCATTAAGGACATCTTCGTAATTATTATGCCAATATTGGGCATCAATAAAATTATGAGTGGTTATATTGGATTTCAACCAGATTGCTCCTAGTTTATTTAGGGTGTCTTTGTCTTTTTTATCTAATTTAAATATCACTTTTATTCTCCTCTTTGATAATAAAAATTTGGAAGTTTATATAATTCTAAAAATTTTATGAATTAATAGTTTCAAATGTCATTTCATACAAGTCTTTATCATCTAAATTAACAAACTCTTCAATATTTACTCTATAAGTGATACTATTTTGTTTTTTAGATATTTGGCTATAATATCTTATATTTATATACATATTAGTTGTATAACCATTATTTTCTATTGTATCTTCAAATTCTTCAAATGCTTTTTTATTAATAGGCATTAGATAAAATTTATTACTAGGTAAAACATTAATGTGTTTTTCTTGTAATACTTCATTCTCATTTAAATAAACTGTTATATCTATGTTTTTAGCAGTTCCACCGCCTAAATTTTGTAGTTTAAAAGCTGTATTAACGTAGTCAGAATCAGTTTCAGTTAAATTCTTTAATTTTAAACGCTTTGCTTTTTCAATTATAATCTGGTCAAAGGCCAAAAATGGTATAAAAGAAATTTTAATTTGTCTTATTTGTATCATTACTGAAATGAAATATAAAATCGCCATAATAAACGTACCAATTGAACCAATCGCTTGTAAAATGTTTAACATAGAAAGTCCCCTTTTAAAATAATTAATAGTTACAATTCTACTCTATCCCAACAATACAATCCATACTCGATATTATCTAAAATATTAAACCAAACTAAGTTGATGAGATTTTGCTTAAATTTATTTATCATGGAATTTATTTGTTATTGAATTAATTAGTTCTCTACTTTCTTGTGACTTTTAAACTTTATGATTTTTATCAATATTCTCTAAAACACATACAAATTCTTTATTTAATGTTATTCTTTGATCAAAATAATCTTTTGTAAGAAGTTTATTTAGAATATCTATTCTGTATGGATTTAACTTACTTCTTGTACCTTGATACTTTGACCAGTCTCCTAGACTATTAGGCTCTTCATTAATATCTAGGTACCACAAATAGCAAATAATATTTGCCATCATATTGATGGAGTAATTAACATAATGAAACTCTTCTCTTTTTTCTCTTTTATAAGTTTCAATTAGATAAGCTAAATATTTATTTCTTATATAAGCGATTCTTGCTGGTGAAATAGTAACAGTTTTATCAGATTGTCTTTTAATTTGTGATAAAAATTTATCCTTATCTTTAATAATATCTATATTGCTTAACCAAATATTTGGTGTGAGTTCATCTTTATAAAAAGCAAAAACATCTATTTTAAATAAGTCATCAAGATGGAATACAGAAAAAATATTTGTCTTATCTTCAATAAATAGTATATTCTCAAATGAATCAGTGAACTTGGATAAAAGTTTATCTTTATATGTTTGTTCATTAACTACAAGTCTTAAATCTATATCTGAATAGCTGTCAGAATCATTTCTAGCAATACTACCTCCATAATAAGCTGCAAGTATTTCATCATTATCAAATATGAATTGTTCTATCATTTTTTTGTACTTTTCCATATTATCCCGTCCAATCATTTAATATAAATATAATCTTTAAAAGTAATTCTACATTATAAACACAATACAATCTATTTTCTTTTAGTTTAATGTAATACCTGCGTACTCGATTTGGGTACTCAGGTCAAGGAACTAAAGTATCAAATGAGTACCACAGATTATAGGGTGTCATCAAAATACAGACCCCTTTATAAAAGGCTATTTTCATTTAGTTAACAACTTGTTTGAGTAGCAAATCACTACTTCATCACAATAGTTTGAAATTATACACATTCCTATTTTAGGAATATGTATATACAGAGATATGATGTCACTACTAATGACATTATTTTAATAGGGTTCAGCCAAAAAGGTATTTAGCTTTTTGAATTGCTATATAAAAAAACAAATAGTCGTGAATCACGACATTAGACGAAAAAAACACGTTGCTCATTGTGATTCTGACAACAGTTAATACTTTTATGTGAGTAGTTATATGCTAACTTGCCTAGAAATCGCTTTGAGTGATATATTATTCTTGAAAATTGGTGTATGATTAATATAAAAAAAGGTGAGGGAATGAAGGATAAATTAAATTTAATTTTATTAGCAGTAATAGGTGTATTCGCATTTGTTCTGTTTTTCGGTTTTATATTAAGTAATATTGATCGAGATAATAAATTAGAAGCATTCACTTTAGCGATATCATTTGTAGGAATATTTGCTACATTTGGAGGTGCTTATTTAGGTGCTAAAATAGCAGGTGATAAAGCTTTAGAAATATCTAATGAAGATAAAGCTGGTAAAATAGAACATATAAAAAAGAAATATATTCTTTATTTATCAAATTTTAAAGATATAGTTGTGAGATTAAGGCCAGATTATACATTCTTTCACATGGCAGTTCATTCTAAACCAGTTTTTACAAATGATGATGTTATAGAAATGTTTGAAAATCATGATAATGACTTAGTAAAATTAAAAGAAAATTTAAATGAACTATTTTTTGACAGTGATTTATATTATTTTGAAAAGAAATATGAAGATATGTATCAATCACTATTAGATTTTCACGAAACAATAAATGTGTTAGTTGCATATATTGATATATATAAAGAGGTCGGTTTTAAGCAAGAAGGTTTTGATGAAGAGTCACTTAACAGATTAAATACTTCATTTGAAATAATGAAAAATATTGAAAAAAATCATAAAATCATTTTACAGTTTACACCATTTGTTAATAATCGGAAAGTATAAATTCAAAAAGCTTATATATTAAAAGGCGTTACCCCAAATTTTACTGATTTTCTCAATTTATACATTTCAAGTACAATCAGTAATGCAATCAAAACATTGTCATATCAATACTTAAAGCATGTTTTAAATATATTAATTAACGGTATAATGAACTCCCGCCGTCTCCATTATATAGCCTATAACCCATGTGGTTAGGGGCTTTTTATATTTGAGTGCACAAAAAGTGCACAACAAAAAGTCTATCAACCGAATTGGTTGATAGGCTTATTTTTATGTACTAGTGTTTAATTTTTTAAATTTACTTTTGTAAAAAGTTACCAATACTAATGATAACCAAGATAGAATGATCAATATTTTAATGGACCAAATAATATTTGAATTATTAATATATAAGCTTGCCAATGAACTTACATTTGTAAATATTATTAGTCCGCCAACACCTATTGCAAGGACACTAACCGGTAGTGACTTTACTAACCAAGCAGATATAGGAGCAGCAACTACACCACCTAAGCTTAAGGATAATACTAAAATCCAATTGATTGATGACCAATCTAAAAATATTAAAAATCCAATTGAAGAAGCAACGGTAACAAAAAATTCACTTGCTGAAACTGTACCAACAACATACCTTGGTTCTATTTTTTTACTTGATAATAACATAGGCGTGTTTACGGGTCCCCAGCCACCACCTCCAATTGAATCAAGTAATCCAGCTACTGCAGCTTGTGGTACTAAAACAAAATTAGATATCTTTTTTACACCAGTAATTTTTGGTTCATCTGGTTTATTTTTAAATAGAAATTGGTAAATGATATAAATACCTAAAGATAATAAGAAAATTGAGATAAATGGTTTGATGAAATCACCATTAATATTACTTAAAAAGAATGCACCTATAAATGCAGCAATTGAACCAGGGATAGCAAGTTTTAAGACTGACGGTTTATGTACATTTTTAAACTTTAAATGTGATGTTCCAGCTGCGGCAGTCGTTAAAATTTCGGCAAAATGGACTGTTGCTGATGCTATAGCAGGGGCAACTCCAAATGTAAGTAAAACTGATGCAGATGAAGCGCCATATCCCATCCCAAGAGAACCATCTACTAATTCTGCTAAAAATCCAGCTAAAGCAAATATAATAATTTTATTCATGTAATAGCCTCCAGTTAATCATTATTTATATTAATCCTATCTGTTTACTAAGGATTAGTATAAATAGTATCTTTTATTTATATTTATGTCAATAATAAATATAGATATGTTAGATGTAGATATTTATAAACTATTTAAAGTATGATGAATTTACAGTTATATTTACTATAGTAAAACCCCTCTCAACCGCAATGGTTGAGAGGGGGCTGGCCAAACAATTATATTTAGCACAAATATTTCGATAAAAAGAATTATAAATTTTAATTTTCTACTATACATATTGTTCATTATGATTATCTATAACGAAACATATATTGCTACGAAATATATTCATGTTTTAACAATGCCATGATATATGCATCTTTGTATTTACCTTTTGTATAAAATTGTTCTTTAAGTAATCCTTCTATATTGAAACCTTGAGATTCGTATATATGAACTGCTTTTTCATTATCTGTATCAACATATAAATAGATCTTATGCATGTTTAATATATCAAATGCATAGCTTGTTGCTTTTTCAAAAGCAAATTTAGCATATCCTTTACCATTAAATTCTGGTTTAATAATTATTTGAATTTCACAATTACGATGAATATAATTAATTTCGACTAATTCTACTATTCCCACAACTTGATTCTCATCTTCTACGATAAAACGTCTTTCAGATTCGTCTAATAAATGCTTATCAAATAAATATTGAAGTTCTGTTAAAGATTCATAAGGCTCTTCAAACCAATAAGACATGATTGAATATTCATTGTTCAATTTATGGACAAATGGTAAATCACTAACTTCTAGTGCTCTAAGTTTCATATTAACACTCCTATATTTTTCTATTTCTAGTTTAACTAATGATTATAATCATTAGCAAATATATAGGGAATTTAATTTTTTGTGGATTCTCTTTATTTAAATGTAATCTATTAATGTAGCTATATCATTTTCAGTTGTTGACCAACTTGTAGCGAAGCGTACTATTTTATGGTTATGGTCATATTTTTCCCATTGTGAGAATTTAACATGTTGACTTAGCTCTTTGATCTTGTCAATGTGCATTACAAAAAATTGCTGATTCGTAGGTGAGTCTAAGTATAATTGATATCCTTTATTAATAAAGGCTTGTTTTAATTTTAATGCCATATCTATCGCATGTTTACTAATTTCCATATATAAATTATTACTAAATAGTTCAGTAAATTGTACGCCTATTAATCTACTTTTAGCTAACAATGCGCCATGTTGTTTGATCAATGTCGTAAAGTGTTTAGGTTCGTATTGATTTGTGAATATAATAGCTTCACCACATAATGCACCAATTTTAGTCCCACCAATATAAAAGATATCCGCAATGTCAGCAATATCCTCTATCGTTAAATCTGCTTCTTCACTTGCTAATCCATACCCTAAGCGAGCGCCGTCTATATATAATGGTATGTCGTAAGTTTTACAAACGTTGGATAACTCAGTGAGTTCTTGTTTACTATATAATGTGCCATATTCGGTAGGGTATGAGATGTAAACCATTCCAGGGTATACCATATGTTCATGATTAGCATCTTCATAAAAAGTCTCAATATAGTCTTTAACTTGTAGAGACGAAATTTTGCCAAGAGTTGAAGGAACTGTTAAAACTTTATGTCCGCTATGCTCAATTGCACCAGCTTCGTGAGTACTAATATGACCAGTATCTGCGGCAATTACACCTTCATATGGTTTAAGTACTGAATTGATTACGACTTGATTGGTTTGAGTACCGCCTACTAGGAAATATATAGAAGCATTTGGAGATTTTATAACTTCTTTAATTTTATCTTTAGCTTCTGTTGTGAATTGATCATTTCCATAACCAGATTCTTGTACATAATTAGTATCAATCAATCTTTGTAATACCTTTTCATGCGCACCAGCTAAATAATCATTTTCAAAAGAAATCATTAATTATTCCTCCAATTTAATGTGTTTATTTAAAATATTTTCAATCTTATTCATTGAATCTTGAAGTTCTTTAATTTCGTCTTCATCTAAGTCTTTAATAAGTTCTTGAATCTGATCATCTGACGCTTTCTCAACATACTCATTTAACTTCACACCTTCATTTGTTAATGAAAGGTAAAAATATCTATTATCCTGTTCACTACGTTCTCTATAAACTAAGTTTTCTTTTATAAGCTTATTAATAATTCTACTTAAGTAACTTTTATCAATATTAAGTATTTTACAAAGGTATTGAGCAGTAACTTTATCGTGTCTTCCAATTTCACCTAAAGTTCTCATTTCAATTAATGAATATTTTAATTTAAATACATTATTATCGAATATCCCTAGGACTCTAGTGTAGTAACGATTAAAATGTCTAATATCTTTGATAGGCAAAACGTCCACTCCTTAATAGTTGAATTATGCAACTATCCAAGCATAAAATTAATAGTTGATTCTGTCAACTATTATATGAGCATTGAATAATTTAAGGAAAAATAAGCGGCAAAATTGTAAGTTATTTAATTACTGATGTATTTATACTGAGTAATCATATTAAAATTTAAAAATTAAATTTAGTACTTTCATTTTTGAGAAAATAGGTTATTATTATAGATAATATGAAACTATTAAAGAAATATGTAACGGGAAAGAATACTGCTTTTTAGTTCTTCAATATAAAAATATAATACATGGAGGAAAGCGGAATGGATGAAATGCAAAAAAGGGAATGGGAAGAATTCCAAAATTACAAGAAAAATAAAGGGAAAAATAAAAAGAGATGGTTATGGGGTTGTGGCGGTTTCTTAGGTATTTTCATTATTTTAGCAATAATTTTTGGGGCATGCTCAATGATGTTCAGTAATGTTGATTTTGAAAGTACTGGGAATAATACGAATACGACTTCTAAAAAGTCAAATGATGTAGATGAAAATAATAATGACTCTAATGATGATTTATCAGATAGTAACAACGATAATGAATCTAATTCATCAAACAATGACAATAATGATAATGAATCTAATTCATCAAACAATGATAATAATGATGACGGTGTGAGTAGAGAATTTAAAAATGCATTAAAAAGCGCACAAGATTATCAAGAAGTAATGCCTATGTCAAAAGCTGGTTTGTATGATCAACTAACTTCAAGTGCGGGTGATCAATATCCTGAAGATGCTGCTCAGTACGCTATTGATAATTTAGAGGCGGACTATAAAGAAAATGCATTAAAAAGTGCTGAAAGCTATCAAGAAATAATGCCTATGTCTGACAAAGAGTTATTTGATCAATTAACTTCTGATGCGGGTGATAAATATACACAAGAAGAAGCGCAATATGCTATAGATAATATTGAAAATCATATATCAGATGAAGATTCAGATGATGAAGATACTGACGATGAATATGATACTGTCACACGTAGTAATGTAATGGACATAGTAGAAGACTATGAAGGAAGTATATTAGATACGGATACTTATACGTATAGAGAACCTGAAAAGAGAGATGACGGAAGTTGGGGATTTGCATTTTATACTAAAGACGGTGAACTAGCTGGTTCATATATAGTAGATGAAGATGGCATTGTCACTAAATATGATGAAGATGGTGTAGAAGAATAAATTGAATTAGTTCCCATAATAAGAAAGCTAACATTATTAGTTGAGACTTAAAAAATTAAATATAAAAAGTATATACTAATCAAGTGTAATTAGATTATAATCAAGTTAATAACATTTTACTTATATAAGGGGAAGAAATATGAAAAAGCTAATTGTTTTATTATTATCATCATTACTAGTATTAGGAGCATGTGGAGAGAAAAAAGAAGAGTCAATATTAGATCCTGCACCAAAAGATGAGAAAAAAGAGAAGAAAAAAACGAAAAAAGAAGATAAAGAAAAGAACGATTCAAAAGACAAAGAAACAACTAAGGAATCAGAACCTAAAACAGAAGAAGAGTCTACTGAGGAAAATATAACTAATGAACAACAGGTAACAGAAGAAGTAAATACTTCAGAACAACCACTTCAAGAACAACAACAAAGTGTTGAACAGCCGGTTGAACAAGAGCAAGTTTCACAGAATCAGAATAATCAAGCTGATGAATTAAATGATTTTTGTGCTAATGCCTATCCTGAAATACCAGAACCATGCAGAACATCTGCTATTGAAGAAGCTGGAAAACAAAAATATGAAATGGAAATGAAAGCAATGGAAGATAGAGATAATGGTGTGATTTCTGAAGAAGAAAGTATGAGAAGACAAGAAGAAGCAACTCAAATTTTAATAGATGCTCAAAGAAGTGAATTTGGTCAACCAACTAATTAAAAATAAATTTCTATAAAATATCTGATTAATAAAAGTCCTAGCTGATTAGTTAGGACTTTTTGTTAAATAAATGACTTTAATTTATATATAAAGATATTAAAGGATTCCTTAGTAACATTCATACGTACTGAAAATCCGGATTCAGTAGCCATATTCATGTGATTTAATCCAGAATCAAAATTTATATATAAAACTAAATCTGTCTGATTTAATTGAATAATTGTAAACCAAAAATCTGGTTCATTAAAGAAATAGTCTGGAGATTTATTGGTGAAATTACTAAGTTTTAAGTTTTGAATATCATCCTCGAATAAAAGTATTTCTTTTTCAATACAAGTATTTTCATAAGTTATCATCATCTTGAAAAAGTTATATTTTATATCATCGACAGTTATAGACTTAATATGTTCAAGTGATAATAGTATATTATTTTCTTTAAAATCTATATCCTTTAATATTATAGAGCTCATAACAATATTTAATACACCTTTCTGAAAAAGTTTAACTGCTTATAAAATTTGTGAAAATATGTATAACTACTCTTATTATTATATAATAATCTTATGAGTTTGAAATAATTTAATAGGTCTTAATAAGTATAGGAGGTGCTACTTTTGAAAAATAAAGCATATATTGAATTTTATATTGATTGGTATTGTATGTTTTATGACTTGTATGAATATGAAGTGAACTTCGGATCAGGCTTATATGGAGATTTTAGAAAAGAATTTCAACCATATTTTCGCATGATTCGAAATGATGGAGAGCATACTAGTTTTTTTGGTGTTAATAAAGAGCGGTCAGAAGAACGGGTAAAGAAAATAAAAAACAATACTAATCATTGTTTATATGAGTTGTATCACATATTAAAAGGCAAAAAAATATATGATTTACTATTTGACCCAAAAGAACAATATATTGAATTCCAAAGTAACCAACCAAGTTATTGTAATAGCGTATTACATGATTTAGTAAAAGATTATTTCAATAGCGAACCTTATTATCCTTATTCTGAGATACTGAATGTACCAGTAACAGATGCAGATCAGGAAATCATTGATGCGTATAGAAAAGTTTTTGCAGGGGTCGATGTAAAGACTTATCTTTCTATAGATGAACAAACGAATAAAACATTTGAATTACATATTACTTTAGATAAAGAAGACGAGAGTCGCCAGAAAATTGAAGATTATGAAAAGGAAAATAATATATTATTATAAATATTTTCCTAACTATAGATACTAGAGTAATTGAAGAATAAAATGAATGTTTATATTTAACAAAAGTCCTAGCTATTTTATTAGCTAGGACTTTAATTATTTCTCCAATCTAAATATACTAATGGCTAAGCCGATTAAGACGGTGCCTATTGCATAGTCGAGGATGGATTTAAATTTATGGTTATTAAATAATTGTCTTATGTAGTTAAATAGAAAGCTACAGATAAAGAACCACACAAACACTGTAATGATAAATAAAGAGGATAGAATGATTATTGTCATTGATCCGTCTTGTTTTGTAATAAATTGGGGTAATATACTCACATAAAATAGTATTGCTTTCGGATTAAAAATTGTACTTAAAAATCCTTGTTTATATGATGATGTCAGACTAATATTAGACTGAACTGTTGGTTCAGTTGTAATGTTAAAAGTCTTTTTAGCATTTAAAATGGTCTTTACACCTAAATAGGCAATATAAACAGAACCTAATATTTTGATAGCGCTAAATACATAATATGATGTAGTTAATATGAAAATTAATCCAAATGCTGCTAAAGCTGAATAAAAAACATGGGCACTTGATATACCCAAACCTGCCATAATGCCATTTTTAGCATTTCCTTTTAAAGTATTATTTAATACAATGAAGAAATCTGGTCCCGGAATAATAATAATCATTAATGCAATAACTACGAAACTTAACCAATTATCCATATATGCAACACCTCTTAGTTATGTTTTATTTTAAATAATATAACAAAGAAATATTAAAATAACTATACTATTTTATAATTAAGTGGTATTTTTCGCTGAATTTAAAGGATATCTTAGGAGAGTATTTATATGAATATTGGCGGATATAGAAGCGGTGCTATTGAAGAAGATTTATATTTGTACGTAAAACTTGTTATGATCATATGACTAGTTTTTTATATTAAATTTAAAAGGAGGTTTAACAAAGAACCTAAAGTTAATAAAATCCCTAAAGCAAATATAAATATATTGAAGAAACTTTTGCCTTCCCAGATAAATATGATAATGCTTATAAGTATTAGTGTAATGCCACATATTAAGTACATTGTGCCTCCGTCTGATTCAACAGAATGAATGTTTTTTGAATATCATTATTTTATCATAAACTGTTAAGATATTAATGTGAAATCCTTACTTTATTTTACATATCAATTCTTATCTAAAAATTAATACAAATATTCAAAGGGCAATGTGTTTCGGCATGTTGCCCTTATTTCATAAGTATATTACTATTATCCATAACTAATGTTATTTATTAATTGTAGAATTAATTAAAATACTAAAGGTGATTAAATGAAAGCATTCATTTTGTTGATGGCATTTATTTTTGAAGGTTTACTGATATTACTAGGAATAGGCTTTGATCTTTATACTGAACATATCGGGATTAGAGATGCATTTTATGATACATGGATTACGAGTCACTTTCCTACTAAAAGGAATGCGTTAGGTACGTTAACAGCAGTGGCATTTGCTTATCTTTCTTTAATGACAATGTTTATTATCGTCCATATTGTTTATAGAGAAAAGGGAGAAAAAATTAAAATAATGTCTGCTTTATTTATTTTAGGCACTATGGCTTATGCATTTTATATATTTATAAAAGGTATCAATTATCTAGTTGAATTTGCTTCTGTACATTTATAAATTAAGATAGGAGGCGTCATATGGATAAAGAAAATAAAAAACATAAAGCTGATAAATTATCTTTTGGAGATTTTTTAGAAGGATTCTTTTATATAGGAGATATTATCAAAGCAATATTCGTGACAATTCCAAGAGCTGTAGGCTGGATATTTAGAATGATATTTCGATTATTTGACTAAAAACATCGTAAAGGTGTTTTTATTTTTTGGGGATTATAACCATTAAACATTCCTTGTTTATACATATAATAACCTTGATATTTTAAGGTTAAATAATTAAATATAGCGAAATTTCAAAATATTATTATAAAATCTTCGGAATTTGGTATAATAAGTAAAATGAATATTTAAGTAGGAGTAAGTGTTATGAAAAAGTTTATATTGTTATGTGTAAGTATTTTATTTTTAGCAACCATTGCAAGTGGTTGTAGTAATGGAAGTACTGATAATAGTGAAAAAGAAAAAGTAAAACAAGAGAATACAGCATTAAAAAGTAAACAAAAAGAATTAGAAGAGACAAATAAAAAGCTGAAGGAAAAAGTAGAGAATTCCGAGAAACATTCAAATAATAATGAGAAATCTAGTCAAAATAGTACTCAAGAAAAATCATACAAACCCGGTACGACAGACAGAATTCCAGTTGATTTAGCAGGTACAGTTGATGGAGATACTGCGAAATTTATTTATAATGGCAGTCAACAATCATTTAGATTTTTACTGATTGATACACCTGAAACGAAACACCCAAGATTAGGTAAACAGCCATTTGGTCAAGAAGCATCAGATAGAACGAAAGAATTGTTAACTAATGCAAATAAAATTGAAGTAGAGTTTGATGTAGGTGGACAAACAGATAAATATCAACGTTATTTAGCATACATATATGTAGATGGTAAAATGCTTAATGAAATATTGGTCAGAGAAGGATTAGCTAAGGTAGCATATGTATATCCACCTAATACAAGATACTTAGATCAATTAGAAAGTGCACAAGAAAAAGCAAAAGAAGAAAAATTAGGTGTTTGGAGTTTAGGAAGTGCATTTGAAGATAATCAAGCAAGTACACAACAACATACAACTGAGCAACCAGCATCAAGTAATACGCAAAGTTCAAATGGACCAGGAAGTGCTACAACACAAACACCAAATAATACTTCTCAAAATGCAGGGTCAGAATATTATCCAAACTGTACGGCACTTAGAAAAGTATATCCAAATGGCGTACCAAGCACACATCCAGCATACAATGCTAAACTAGATAGAGATAAAGATAACTTTGCATGTGAAGCAAATTAAATTTATTTTATGTATCTTAGTTAAAGGAGATCATTATGAATAATAACATTATATTTTTTATCTTAAGGTTATTAATCTATTTCTTAGCTATTTGGGGATGTACCACTTTAACTAATTATTTGGAATTAGGATATGTTTGGAGTTTAGTTGTACTATTAATCGTAATGATTTTAATTAGTATTGTTGTTGAAACGGTATCCATTAGAATTAGAAATAATAGATAATTAACCACACTAAAAAACCCCCTTATTTTCACGGAATAAGGGGGTTTGGTGTTGACCATGATGGAAGCTATCATGTTTGTAATATATGGAAATATTATACAATAATGTTAAGTCCAATTCGAAAGCTTTCTTTTCAATTATAAATGTATATATACTGAAATTTAGTGTGTTATGTACCGTTATAAGTGATACAATAGGTTTTAAATTATTTAATGTGAGGTTTGAATGATGACAAATGTATATTTTTTAAGACATGGTGAAACGGATTGGAATTTGGAAGGTAGAACTCAAGGTAGAACAGATATTCCATTGAATCGTAATGGTGAATTACAAGCAAAGGAAAGTGGTGATGCTTTAAAAGATAAAGAAATTGATTTGATTATGACGAGTCCTTTAATAAGAGCTAAAAAAACTGCTGAAATTGTTCAAGAACAATTGAATGTAGATTTGATTGAAAGTGAAGCGTTTATTGAATTATCTTTTGGTGACGCTGAAGGTATGACGCTTGCTGAAAAACTCGAACGTTTCCCAGATCGCATATATCCTAATAGTGAAGATGGGACTAGTATCGAGCGTAGATTTTTAACAGGATTGGCTGAAATACATGATAAATATCCAAATCAAAATGTAGTAGTCGTATCGCATGGCGCCTTTATCAATGCCATATTATATCATTATTCAAATGGAGAAACAGGGACAGGAAAAATTAAACTTACAAACGGTGGTATTACATCATTAAAAATATCAGACGATAAAGTAGAAATATTAGAATGTAACCAAGTGAACCACTTGTCTCAATATAAGAAAATTGGTGAGATATAAAGGGTGATTGTATGAAAATTAGAATGTTCGATTCAAAAGATGCTAAAGCAGTTAGTGAAATGATTATTCACACATTGAGAACAACCAATGTAAAAGACGAACCAGTTGAAGAAATAGAAAAAGTTGTGAGTAGCATGACACCTGAAGCAATAATTAAAAGAGCAAGTTTTACAAATTTTTATATATTTGAAGAAAATAATCAAATAATAGCAACTGGTGCAATAGGACCGTATTGGGATAGTCAAACTGAAAGTAGCTTGTTTACTATCTTCGTATCACCAGATCATCAAGGAAGAGGTATTGGTAAGCTTATAATAGAAACCCTTGAAAATGACTATTACTTTAAACGCGCACAACGTATAGAAATTCCAGCCTCTGTTACAGCCGTAGAATTCTATAGAAAGTATGGTTATGATTTCAAGAATGGTATCAAATTTCAAGATGATGAAGGTATTTATAGAATGGAAAAATTTAAATAAATACATCTAAGCTTTAGTTATCTATATTTCTATATTCATAACTTAAACTTATCATTCTAAATACTAAATTTGTCATATTTATTATGATTCAATTATGATAGTTTGAATATAAAGGAAATATAGAAAGAAAGAGGATATTATGTTTGTTTTCATTTTAACGGAAGTGTTATTGCCGCTTCTTATTTTAATTTTTGTTGGTTTTTTATTACAGAGAAAGTTTGCATTTAATTTAAAACATTTTTCTACACTTATTACTTATTGTTTAATGCCTGTTGCGGTTTTTGCGAATATTTATGATATTACGATTCAAATGGATTTGCTGTTAAAGGTTCTTTACTATATTGTAGCTTATAGTTTAGTTATGATCTTAATTGGTAATTTATTTGCTAAAGTATTGAACCTTCAAAAAGGTGAGAGTGCTGCTTTAAAGAATAGTATCTCTTTGATGAATTCTGGGAACTATGGTTTGCCGGTCAGTCAATTAATCTTTAGTCAAAATCCTATTGGTGTTGCGGTACAAATCTTCGTGCTTATTTTCCAAAATCTACTTACTTATTCTTATGGCATGTATAATTTACTTTCCACTACTAAAAGTTTAAAAGATATTGTCATTTCTTTTTTGAAGTTACCTGTTTTTCATGCACTGATTTTAGGTATTATATTTCAAGTAGGGCATATTAAATTATCTCAAGTGTTTCTAATTCCTATCCACCAAATTTCAGATAGTTTTGCGCCAATTGCTTTAATTTTATTAGGTGCTCAATTAGCGCATATTAAATTGAAATTATTGCATAGAGCGATTATGGGATCGTTGATTGGTAGGTTGATAATTGGACCTCTTATTGCACTTAGTTTAATTTATTTATTCCATATTGATGGCGTTATTGCACAATCTTTATTTATAGCTAGTGCCTTTCCAACTTCAAGAAATACATCAACGATTGCTTTTGAATATGATGTGGAGCCAGAACTACATGCTCAAATTGTATTATTCTCTACATTATTAAGCTCAATCACAGTTTCAATTGTTATTTATTTGTCATATATACTATTTACTTAAGTAAAAATCGTTTAAATTTATAATGTCCATGCTTACTATGATGTAAGCGTGGACATTTTTATTTGTATACCATTATATGAAAAATGTATATTATTATATTCAAATATTAAGTTGACACTATAAAAAAGTGAGCGTATACTCTTTAAACATGAAAAGGAGCTGTATACGTTTGAAGTTTAATAAAAAGAAAATCAACGTCGTAGATATCGGTATGGCAAAGAAAAGTGTGTTTGCTACTGGTATTGGTAATGCAATGGAATGGTTTGACTTTGCACTATATTCTTACCTTGCAGTTATCATTAGTAAGAATTTCTTCAGTCCAGTTCAAAATGATGAATTAAAATTAATTTTCACTTTTGCAACATTTGCGATAGCATTCTTACTTAGACCAGTGGGCGGCATTGTCTTTGGTAAAATAGGTGACAAGCTAGGTAGAAAAGTTGTCTTAACATTTACAATTATTATGATGGCAATTTCTACTTTGATTATTGGACTATTACCTACATATGATCAAATCGGAATTTGGGCACCAATTTTATTATTGCTAGCTCGTATTTTACAAGGTTTCTCAGTAGGTGGGGAATATGCTGGTGCGATGGTTTATATCGCAGAGTCTTCACCGGATAATAAAAGAATTAGATTAGGTAGTGGTTTAGAAATCGGTACTTTATCTGGTTATATTGTGGCATCTATCCTTGTTACAGTATTATTCTGGACACTATCGGACGCTCAAATGAATTCTTGGGGTTGGAGAATTCCATTCTTCTTAAGTGCACCAATTGGATTGATTGGTCTTTACTTGAGAACACATTTAGAAGAAACACCAATTTTTGAAAATGATATCGCTGATCAAAAAGATCAACTAAGCGTTATTGAAATTATAAAACAATATAAAAAAGATATCTTATTATGTATTGTGTTTGTAGCCTTCTTCAACATTACAAACTATGTATTATTAGGTTACATGCCTTCATATTTAGATGAAACGGTTGGTATTAGTGATCGTATTAGTACGCCGATAACAGCGGTTGTATTACTGATTATGGTACCGTTCGCACTTACATTTGGTAGACTTGGTGATAAAATAGGTAATAAGAAAGTGATATCTTTCGGTTTAATCTTAGGTATATTAGTATCTGTCGTTTCATTCCAATTCTTAAATATTGGTGGACTTGGTTTCTTATTCCTTGGATTACTATTGTTAGGTATCGTATTGTCAGTCTACGAAGGTACAATGCCAGGTTCATTACCAACATTGTTCCATACAGATATTCGTTATAGAACATTATCATGGACATTTAATATTTCAGTTTCGTTATTTGGTGGTACAACACCATTAGTAGCTTCATGGTTAGTACACGTGACAGGTAATAATTTAGCACCTGCATTCTACTTACTAGGTGTGAGTGTCATTGGCCTTATCGTTGTCTTAACATTATTTGAAGATACTTCTAAAAAATCATTAAAAGGATCTTATCCAACTGTAGCATCGAAAAAAGAATTTGTTCATGCTGTAGAAAATCCGAAAGATTCATTATGGTGGCATAACGAAAGTACAAAATCATAATTTATATTAAAGAGTCTGGGACAGAAATGTTCTAGACTCTTTTTCATATTTTAGAAATAAGGGCTAAATATTGCAAGTGAAGGGTGACAAGCAATGTTGAGGACCCTGTATTTATCAAGACATGCGAAACAAGATAAATAGGCGCCTCCGTATGTTGCAAGACACATTAAACAAGCAACATAGAACCTCACGTTTACATTGATTTTTCCATATAAAAAAGACTGGGACATAATGTAATGTCTCAGTCTCTTGTAGTATCTTATCAGTAGATGACTGAATTGAAATACGCTTGTATCAAGATTTTTCAACTCTAGTCATCCTTGCCGGGGCAGGACTACTAAATCTTTTTGTTATATGTGTAATAAAAGACTTAATTGGGTAAAGTAGTGAAGAAGTAATAGTAAATGATATAGAGTAAGAGGAGCTGATAAGGGTGGGAAACGTAGTAAAACGTATTTTAAGATATGTTGGTACAGTTCTAATCATGAGACTTATAAGAAATCTTTTTAGTAAAGGTTCTAATAAACGTTAAAGAATCATGAATTTCTTTAGATTATTATTAAAATAATGTTTAGAGTATGTATACCCCGGGTATTTTATAATTACAAAGCTATTTACCTAGAGTGGTTTTGAAAATATTTATTCGTATATGACATAAGCACTGCACAAATTTGTGTGGTGCTTTTATTTGTTAGAAATATCTGTATTAAAAAAGAAGCATATCATGAAATTAATTAAGTGATATGCTTCTTTATATTTATTGTACTTTCTATTTTTTAATTGCTTTTAAAATGAATGAAAGTACTAAGATTAAGATGATTGAACCGATTAATGCTGGAATAATTGCAATTCCACCTATTACTGGTCCCATATCTCCTAATAATTTACCACCAATTGCTGAACCGATAATACCTGCGATAATATTACCAATAATACCGCCTGGAATATCTTTACCTAAAATAACACCTGCTAGCCAGCCGATTAAACCGCCGACGATTAACATTAATATAAAGCCCATATATAATTACCTCCTATTTTTCCACTTCTTTATATATATCCAAAGCGAAGATTCGTTAAACACTTATAAAGAAAATAATTGGTAAAATTAAACAATAATTGTAGTAAATAGTTGTTTTTTAAAATATTGGTATTATTTTATGAGCTTCCAGGATATCTTTAGTCCAAAAATATTGTTTGCCTTGTCCTGTATATGCTGGTACTAAAACATCATTTCTAATACAGGCATAGAACCATTCTGGATCGACACCACTATATAATAAAGTTTGGTATTCAATAAAATCTGCTTCCCAGTTTATATTAAGTTCTTTCATAATTATACACTCCATAAATATTAAGCTTTATGACCTGCAATTAAGTCTTTTCTTTCTAATAATGTACCACTATTTAATAAGCTTGAACCACGCATCACAACATCTTTGCCATATTTCATACGTATAAAATCTAAATGATTTTCGAGTGTCTCTGTCTTAATTTTATATGGATCGTCGAATAAAGATAATTGTTTAATTTGGTTCGGAATAAATTTGCCAAATGATATCGCGATCGTTCTATAAAGTCTGTCCGGTTCTAACCGTTGAGATAAATAATCCCATAATAATTGTGTGATAACATAAGTATTCATAAATCCCGTTTTATTTGTAAATTGCTTCCGCACACCTCCAACGTCTGCATAACCGACACTCACGCTGATACGTGTAGGGTATAAATTGAGCTTTCTAGAACGGAAGTAAACTTCATCTACTTGTTCATTTAATACAGTCTTAAGTTCATTCATACTATAATCACGCATCAGTATTTGCGACTTACCTAAAGATTTATCATATATACGATGAGGCTTTCTAATGACGCTTTCATCAATACCATTAGCATGCAAATGAAGATCAACACCAATAACGCCAAAGTCCCGCTTCAAATATTCCACAGGATAGTTAGCTAAGTGTCCAATCGTAAATATACCTTTCTTATTAAGCTTAGTTTCTGTACGTCGATTGATTCCCCACATGTCTCGTAAAGGTTGAATGGCCCAAACTTTAGACGGCACATCTTCATAGCGCCATTCTGATATACCAAGACTCGTATGCTTTGCGTCAATATCCATCGAAAGTTTAGCGAGTAATAAATTAGATCCAATGCCAATCGTGCTACGAATTTGAGTATAATTAAATATACGCTCTTGAAGTTGCATCGCTAATGAAAAGGGAGAATGTGCAAATAAATGATAAGACTCTGATACATCCATAAAGAATTCATCAATACTATATTGATGAAAATCTTCAGGTGCAACATAATCCAAAGCAATTTTGCTAATTTGTGTTGATAATTGTATATAGTTCTTCATAGATGGATTAATAACATAGATATCTTTACGTTGAGGTATTTCAAATAAACGAGAACCTGTTTTAATGCCAATTTCTTTTAAAGGTGGTGTAGCTGCCAGGACAACAGAACCTTTACGCTTCGTATCAGCCACAACAGCAAGCTTAGTCGTTAACGGGTTCAAACCTTTCTCAATACATGAGACAGACGCAAAGAAACTCTTTAAATCCACACATAAAATATCCCGATTTAGACAATAACTGTAGTCATACATAAAAATCACCCTAGTCATATTGTACTTTCATTATACGAACGTACGTTCTATTTTGTAAAGTATAAACTTGTATAAAAGCACAATATGTTATCATTTTATGATTGTTATGTACTAGATTAAGACTTTAAATCTTGCCATTCTTCCCGTAAAAGACCCATTCTAATAGAGTCGTAATAAGTCCCGTTATAATATCTTACTTTTCTAATTCTAGCTTCCATAGTCATACCAAGACGTTCTCCAATTTTAATCATGCCTTTGTTCCCTGACCAAGTCGTATAACCGACGCGAACAATATCTAAAGTATTGAATAAATGATCAATCCACATACGCATGACATTTGTGCCAATGCCTTTACCCCAATTATCAGATTGATAGATTGAAATACCCATCTCTAACCACTTAGAAGGTTCATGTTCCCAATAATAAGAAACTGTACCAATAACTTTGTCGTTGTAAATTACAGCCCATCTATTCGGAACATTGATCCAATCATCCTTTTGGAGCAAAAAATCATCATACGACATAGCATGATGAGGAAAATAAGGCGCATCCCATAACTTCCATTCAGGATTTGAGTACTTAAAAGCCATCTGCCATATACTCTTTAAATCTTCTAATTTAATAGGTCTAATATATAATTCACGATTTTCAACCATGTTATCCCTCTGTTCTATATAAAATAATTAAAATTATTTTATCATGCAAATTGGAAAAAATATATTTCTTTGAAGTTTACAGTTTTGAAAATAAGCTATATGAATTATTAAGAATATGTATCCAATCAATATAATCTAATAAAAAATGGTTATTTTTCAGCGCATAATTGTAAAATACAGTTTTTGACAATTATATTTATAAATTATAAAATATAAAAAGAGAGGTGCTCATTATGTCAGAATATGTTACGAGAAATGAATTTGAACAATATGAAAAGCGTGTTGATGAACGCTTCGATACTTTGAACAATAAGATTGATCATTTGCCAAATATCATTCAAGACAAAATAACAATTTCAATGAACAACCTTGAAAGAAGTATTAATGAAACCAATAAGAAAAATAGAAAAGCGGTTATTACATCTGTTCTATCGGGTGTAGGTGTATTAATAACAGTAGCAGGGTTAATTGGAAATATATTAGGTGTGTTTTAATAAGAGAGACTTAATCTTACAAAGTTGTAAGCTTAGAAGCCTGTTGTGACAACAATGTTAGGACTATTTCAAGTGATATGATGCTATCATTTTACTTGAAAGGAGAGATAACATTGAAAGGTTTATTAAAAGGTATTGTTTTTCTAATTATATTTGTCATTTTATGTTGTTGTTTATTAATCGTTATATTTAGTACATCTGGCTCAAGTGAGATTAAAGGTGTATCAGATCAATTAAATCCATTTATGAAAGAGAAATACGCTTATGTAAAGACAAAGCTACCTGATGCTGTTGAAGAACATAATATTAGAAGATATAAGCAAGAAATTGTAGATGAAGATGGTAAACGTACGAAAGTAGAATTTATATCATCAGATGAGCTTAAAACAAATCACTATTTAAAAATTAAGCATAAAGGGACACATGTGGAATCATTTGAAGAAGTCGATAAAAGTGAAATACCAAAGAAAGCCCTAAATGCTATAGAATAAGGAAGGAGCGAGATAATCAATTTATCTCGTTCTTTTTTATTTGTAATAAATATTTAATATAACGAAATATTCTTCAAGTATATTAATTAATTATAGTTTGTAATACAATATAAAAATAAAATATAAGGGGGATTATTATGAAGTACAAGTTTGGAACAGCAATAATTTTGACGACAAGTGTATTATTTTCTCAATCTGTTGGATATATCAATGCAGAAGAACATCAAAGTGAACAAACAGAGAACACAAGCAAATCGATTAGTTTTGAACAAGCACAAAAGATGAACCCGAAAGAATTAACAGGCTTGCTAACGGATGAAGATCTCAAATTACATAATAAAGATGCAGAAGAAAATTCTACAGAAATAGAATCCAATCAACATACAAATGAAGCATATCAAGATGTTAATAATTATATTGCTAAAAATAATATTAAGCCATCTACAATCACGCAAGATTCTAGAATGGATAGTTTACCGAAGTATGACTATAAATCAGATAAGTTTATCGGTGTGATTATTCATGAAACAGCTAATCCTGATAGCACAATAGATGAAGAAATCAATTACATGTATAACAATTATGAAAGCGCGTTTGTTCATGCTTATGCAAGTAGTAGTAAAATTGTTCAAACAGCATCTAGTGATTATTTAGCTTGGGGTGCAGGCGCAAAAGCCAATCCATATTTCTATCAAATAGAATTGGCTCAATCTAGTACATTTGACCAGTTTGCGAAATCGGTCAATAATCAAGCATATTTAACTGCGAAAATGTTACACCAAAATGGACTGAAACCATCATTAGCCGATAATAATGAAGGAACAGGTACAATTATCAGTCACAATGCCATTAGCCAGTATTATGGTGGAACAGACCATACAGATCCAATCAATTACTTTAGTCAGTGGGGTTATGATATGGATCAATTTTATAGTCTCGTTCAAAAGCATTATAATGATTTAAATGAAACAAGTGACACTATTACAGGCGATACACATACTGTTGTTTCTGGAGATACGTTGTATAATATCTCTCAAAGAAGCGGCGTAAGTGTAGCTAAACTTAAATCATTAAATAATTTAAGTTCAAATGATATAAGTGTAGGACAAGTATTGAAACTGAAATAATTAAAAACGCCTCTAAAGTGCAAGCGTTACTGTAACTTTAGAGGTGTTTCTTTATTTAAATTTAGGTATCAATTTAATATAGAATAGTTCGCCAATAAGCTCGACAAGTGTTTGTGTGACGACAACAGTTGTCACAATTGTTGACCATTTGTCTGGTAGAGATAAAGCTAATGGCAAGACAACTAATGCATTTCTTGTGCTAGAACTAAAAGCAATCGTGCGTTTTAAATCTGAAGGTAAAGCAAAGATTTTACCAGAAAGATAACCAATAAAAGGCGCGATAATCATAAAACAAATGTAAACAGGAATAACTATCCATACGACATGTAAATCATTAAAGATTTTTGAAATTTGAGAGCCTATAACCGTCATTAATACGAGTCCCATAAAAGGAACAGGTAACCATTCTGATAAAGATAAAATGTTCGACATAGCATCGGACTTTTTGCTAAAAACTTGCATAAAAATAGCTATGAATAAAGGTATTAGAATAAGGTATACAAAAGTCTTTATAAAAGGTATAAAGTCAATGTATTTCGAGAAATCTTGGTTTAAAAATATAAGAAAATATATCGGTAATAAAATGATTTGTAGAATAAATAAAATAGGTGTAGCAATCAACATAAAGCTTTCATTTCCATGACCTAACTTCGTAAAAACAATCACATAATCAATACAAGGTGTCAGTAAAACTAAGTAAATGCCGATTAGAAGCGGTGTAGATGTAATATGAAATGCTGTGACAATTAGAAAAACAAAGATAGGAATAAAAATAAAATTAGCAATAATAATTGCCACAAGAAATTTAAAATTTAATGCCTTTTGACGTAAAGATAAAAAAGGAATTTGCGCAAACATACTAAACAATAGAATCGCAATTAAAATAGAAATAAAAGGTTCAAAAATAAGACTAGCATGGTCAAACAATAAACCGAAACCTACGCCCATCATAATAAATAAAAGATATATATAAATTTGTTTATCCTCTAAAAAAGACTTCAAGTAAGACATCATAACCTCCTGTAAATCGCTTAATATAAATCATAGTATGAAGTAGAAATTAATTCAATTGAATAAAAAGATAGTGAATATTGTTATAATATGAATACTAATACTATATTTATTGATGTTTGTAAGGGGATAGACACATGAAATCTATTTTTATGATGGATGAAATAAATGATACGGAAGAAACTCAAAAAACAGCAAAATATTTTATAGATAAAATTGAAAATTATATTGATATTCTGAAAAAAGATTACGAATTAAATGACATGCCAGAACATGTCATACGGACAAGCGATTATGTAATGACACACGTATTTAAGAAGAATGTACCAGCGTTTACAAATGAAAAAGGTATATTTATGAATATTGAAAAAGAAAGCTGGAAGACCTTTTTAAATGGTCAAATCAAAAGTGACATGTCTGAAACGACTCAAGACATATTTAATAACTATTTAGAGAAAGAAATATTATGCATATTAGGTCATGAAATTACGCACCATTGCGACTTCTTTTTAACAGAATTTGATGATCTTGACTTAACATCAGATGACTTATGGTTTGAAGAAGGATTGGTTACTTTCTTACCAAGGTATTATTTATATAATGACAAAGAATTTAAAGAAATTATACAGTATGAAACAGAATTATTTAATTATTATAAATCAAAATATGATGAAAATAATTTAGAATCATTCACATATGAAATTTATAAAAGTAATGATAATGCATATGTCATGTTTCATTACTGGAAAAGCTTTTTAGCAATAGTTGATTTAGTTGAAAACTACTATGAAGGCAACATTCATAAGATGATCAAACAATATCAACAATGGAATAAAGAAGGAAAAAAGCAAAAATTAAGTGAATACCTATTTAGGAAATAAGGGAGTATTACATGGATAAAATATATATAAATAAAGATTTAATATTAAGAAATGCAGAAACAAAAGATATAGATGATTATCTTTCAGTTCCTTTTAATAAAGAACTATTAATGATGTATGGATCAACAATGGATTACAGAACTTCAAAATCAAAGGAAAAAGCAGCTTTATTAATTAAAGAAATTCAGAATGAACCTTATGAATGGGCAATAGTATACCAAGATAAATTTATAGGGCAAGTTAGATTGGTTATTGATGATATAAATAACAAAGCAAAATTTGCAATAGGGATATTTAATCCGGAATATTGGTCTATGGGAATTGGAACTAAAGTTTCAGCTGCTGTAGTAAATTATGGGTTTGAATATTTAAAATTACATAAAATTTACTTAAGAGTATTGAAATATAATGCTCGTGCAATTAAGGCATATGAAAAAGTAGGATTTATAATTGAGGGAGAAGAACGTGATAGTGCATTTATAAAAGGTGAATACTATAACGATATTCATATGGGTATTCTAAAATCTGAATTTAATATCAATCAATTATAGCAAGAGACCAATATTACTAATAATTACAAGAAGAAGCGGTGGAAAATGACAAAAGTTATTATAATTAGAGGGAATTCAGGAAGTGGGAAGTCATCTTTAGCAAAAGAATTACAAAATAGAATAGGATTTCATACTTTGTTAATTTCACAAGATACGATTAGAAGAGAAATGTTATACGATAAACCAGGCAATAAGACATTGGAACTTATCGATTATTTAATCAGATATGGATTGGAAAATTGTGATTATATGATTATTGAAGGTATTCTTAAAGCGCATAGGTATGGTGATATGCTGAGAAAATATTTTGCAGGTAAGAAAAATGTGTTTACGTATTACTATGATATCTCTTTTGAAGAAACGTTAAGAAGACATAAGAATAAGGAAAATGCTGAATTTGGTAAGGAAGAAATGAGTAACTGGTTTGTTGAGTATGATTATTTAGGTTTAGAAGATGAAAAAATAATAAAAGAACATATAGGTTTAAACGATATGGTAGAAAAAGTGTTGGAAGATATTGATTTTAAAGAAAAACAGCGACTTTTCAATAAAAAATTTTAATACTTACCTATCCTTTATATAGCAACTGGGTTAACGCTTTCATACTTTAGCATAATATTGATTTATTTCGAAAACTGAAACAAAATAGATGAAATATTAGCTGAGATGTTCTAATATGTACAAATATGATAGTGAATAAATCAAGGGAGTAATGAAAATGGAAAGTTTTATATTTAGCGTTATTGGAGTTGTAGTATTAATAGCTTTTATTGTGATGTTAGGCACGACGGTTGTTAAAGCGATTAGAGATACTAGGTTCAGGATTCCGTTGCTAAGTACCATTATATTATTCTTTTTAACTTTAGGTTGTGCTGTTGGAATTGTTTCAACTGAACCTGTCCAAGATAATCATTCAAAAATTAAGTTCGATGATCACGTAGCAGAAGCACAAGCGAATGAATATGTTCAGAAAAAAATGAACCATTCTAAAGAGATTAATTATGACAAGTATAATAATGAAACATATAGCCACAACGAATTGTTAAAAATCACAAATGCTAAGGTTGATAAAATTAGCCATAGTGAAGCTGGTGATAAAATCGTCGAAGTTACAAAAGGTAGTGGGGACGATAAAGTGTCATATTATATTATAGATTATGATCATAAAAAACTTGAAGAAGGCGAAAGCTATACTTTTTATGGTAAAGAAGATTTGAAATATGATGCAAACAGCCAATTACATGGATTTAATGTATGGAAAGTTGAATAGAGATAAGCAGAGTCTGGGACATATTACGTTGTCTTAGACTCTGTTTTTTTCTATTCTAATTATCAATTCTAAATGAAAAATAAAAATTTGCTCTTGCCAAATAAAAATTCATGTATTATAGTTAAAACGTAGTCATTACGATTTATTTCCGGAAATGAGATGGCTACTTTACTTACTTAATATACGATTTCAAAAGAGTGAGACATCAATTGCCGTCTCACTCTTTATATCTAATGATTTATTTCAAAAAATTTTAATAGTAAAAGGAGTATATAAAATGGCGAAGAAGTCAAAAATTGCGAAAGAACAAAAAAGAATTCAAATGGTTGAAAAATACCGTGAAAAACGTGAAGAATTAAAAGCTAATAAAGATTACGAAGGTTTGAAAAAATTACCGAGAGACGCTTCTCCTACACGTATTACACGTAGATGCCAAGTGACTGGCAGACCAAGAGGTGTATATAGAAAATTCGGTATGTCTAGAATTGCTTTAAGAGAATACGCACATAAAGGTCAAATACCTGGATTGAAAAAATCAAGTTGGTAAGATTTTTAGTTTATATGGGATAAATAGATAGAAGGTAGGGGAAAAGTGTTGAATAAAATACCAGTTACAGTGATGAGTGGTTATTTAGGATCTGGAAAGACAACGCTGCTCAATAATATTTTGAAAAATAGAGAAGGATTAAAAATTGCAGTCATTGTAAATGATATGAGTGAAATTAATATAGATAAAAATTTAGTCATACAAGGCGGAGGTATTTCACGAACTGACGAAAAATTAGTAGAGTTATCGAATGGCTGTATTTGCTGTACTTTAAGAGAAGACTTATTAATAGAAGTCGAAAAGATAGCTAAACGAGGAGATGTCGATCAAATCGTAATAGAATCAACTGGTATTTCAGAGCCGGTACCTGTTGCCCAAACTTTCTCATATATAGATGATGAATTAGGCATTGATTTAACAAGTATATGTCGTTTAGATACGATGGTTACAGTTGTAGATGCACATAGATTTGTTCATGATATGTATTCTGAAGATTTGTTGAAAGATAGAGACCAAGGCGTCAGTGAAGAAGATGAACGTTCTATTTCAGACTTGTTAATTGACCAAATTGAATTTTGTGATGTACTTATTTTAAATAAAGCTGATTTAGTAGAAGAAAAGGATTTAAAGCAATTGGAAATCGTTTTGAAAAAGTTACAGCCTAAAGCGAAATTTATCAAGACAAGTTATGCAGATGTACCGCTTCAAGAAGTACTCAATACAGGTTTATTTAATTTTGAAGATGCAAGTCAATCAGCCGGGTGGATTAAAGAACTAACTGAAGGTGGCCATGCGCATCATACACCAGAAACTGAAGAATATGGTATATCATCATTTGTCTACAAGAGAAGACTACCATTTCATGCAGAAAGATTTAATCAATGGATGGAAGATATGCCAACGAATATTATAAGAGCTAAAGGTATCGTTTGGTTAGCTCAATATAATAACGTGGCATGTCTATTTTCTCAGGCAGGTTCTTTTGTAAATATTCACCCAATTACATTCTGGGTTGATGCGATGAAAGAAGAAGCGAAACAAGAAGTCTTTGCTTCTAGACCAGAAATTAAAGCTGATTGGGATCCAGAATATGGCGACAGAGAAACACAATTTGTCATTATCGGTAGTGACTTAAATAAAGAAGAAATTACAAAAGCATTAGATCAATGCTTATTGAATTCAGAAGAAATCGACGCAGATTGGACTAAGCTAAACGAACCTTACCAATGGCAACTAGCAAAAGTATAAGTTAAAAGCATGAGCATAAGTAACTGCTCATGCTTTTTTGTATGCATAAAAATTTCTTTGACCTCCCAATATGAGATGCTTAATGTTATGATATTAAATAACTAAATTGTAACTAAAAAGGAGTCATTACAATGATATTAGAAACGGAACGAATCAAGCTCGTACCCCCAGCATATACATATCTTGAAAAATTATTTGAAGTCCATCATGATCCAGCAAATCAAAAATATAACCCAGCAGGTCCAGCAACAACAATAGAAGCATTTAGAGAAACATTAGATCAATGGATTAAGCATTATGAAGACCATGGATTTGGGTATTACGTCTTGATTAAGAAAGATCACTATCTCCCATTTGGCGTATGTGGGTTGCAGTATAAAGAAATATTAGGACAAACATATTTAAACATTTACTATCGAATAGAAGCTGCAGAAACACAACAAGGACTCGTATCAGAAGTAAGTAGAAAAATAATCGAGCACGTCAAAGAATTAACAAATAACCAATATAAAATCGTAGCATTAACTAAAAAAGAAAACACACCTTCAATAAAGACAGCAGAAAAACTAGGATTTAAACATAATCCAGAACTAGATAATTACGACGGAGAAGGCAACGTGTATTACTTTAGTGAATAAGGAGTGGTGGGATGGAAGTAAGGTTACTAAATAAAAATGATGTAAATGCATTTAGAAGTCTTAGGTTACTAAGTTTGCAGACAGATCCATCTGCATTTGCGTCTTTATATGATATTGAAATAAACTATCCAGTTAGTAAATTTGAACAGCGATTAGAATGTAGTGATACAAAATTTACAATGGGTGGTTTTGAAGATGATAACTTAGTTTGTGTAGCAACTTTTTATAGAGAAGCGGTTAAGAAGATGCATCATAAAGGAAATTTAGTGGCGATGTATTGTCATCCTGATTATCGAGGTTCAGGTATTGCTGAGAAAGTAGTCAATAAATTGATTATTGAAGCATCCAAGTTAACAGGTTTAAAATACATTGATTTAAGTGTCCTTTCTAATAATCAACGCGCAGTAGAATTTTATAATAAAGTCGGCTTTGACAAATATGCTACTGAACCAAATGCAATATTTGATGGAAAAGATTATTATGATGAAGACATGATGAGATATGAAATAGAGTGAAGAGAATGGATAGAGAAATATGGACTGATAAAATAAGTTACCGGTCCAGAAACAGAAAATATGGACCGATAAAATAAATTACCGGTCCAGAAATGAGAAATACGGACCGATAAAATAAAATACCGGTCCAGAAATGGGAAATATGGACCGATAAAAATAAATATAGGTCCAGAAATGGG
>ERZ1023497.115-NODE-115-length-38136-cov-53.274809_pt1 | contig 38136 bp, 36 predicted proteins | sample MGYA00380543_ERZ1023497 | MGnify/ENA primary metagenome ERZ1023497 (study PRJEB33173, sample SAMEA4830384) | metagenome | study: EMG produced TPA metagenomics assembly of the PRJEB25223 data set... | reverse complement strand
CGATTGAAACAGTCACTCCCCGGACTGTTTCAACCTCCCAAGACATAATCTCAGGAAGACAAGAAAAATCATGTTTAAAGTGAAAATCATTGAGCTTACGAATAACAGTTGAAGTTGAGATGGAAAGCTGATGGGCAATATCAGTCATAGAAATCTTTTCAATTAACTTTTGAGCAATCTTTTGGTTGATGATACGAGGGATTTGGTGATTCTTCTTGACGATAGAAGTTTCAGCGACCATCATTTTTGAACAGTGATAGCACTTGAATCGACGCTTTCTAAGGAGAATTCTAGTAGGCATACCAGTCGTTTCAAGATAAGGAATTTTAGAAGGTTTTTGAAAGTCATATTTCTTCATTTGACTTCCGCACTCAGGACAAGATGGAGCTTCATAGTCCAGTTTGGCGATGATTTCCTTGTGTGTATCCTTATTGATGATGTCTAAAATCTGGATATTAGGGTCTTTAATGTCTAGTAATTTTGTGATAAAATGTAATTGTTCCATATGAATCTTTCTAATGAGTTGTTTTGTCGCTTTTCATTATAGGTCATATGGGACTTTTTTTCTACAACAAAATAGGCTCCATAATATCCATAGGGGGGTTACCCACTACAAATATTATAGAGCCTCATAATGGATTGATACTCTTCGAAAATCAAATTCAAACCACGTCAGCGTCGCCTTACCGTACTCAAGTACAGCTTGCGGCTAGCTTCCTAGTTTGCTCTTTGATTTTCATTGAGTATGAAATAAGATATGCACAAATTGATTAGGAAATTCAAATGAATTTCTACAAATGTTTTAGCAATCGTAATGTACTTGTCTAGATTCGATCTGATATATTTTCGATTTAATGATATGGTATTTAAAACCTCCAAAGTAGCTTGCTCCATTCTTTTACTTACGTGAGTGTAGATGTTATTTACTGTTTTAGCGTTTTTGTGTTCCACTCTAACCATTATAGCATTCTTCTCAGCTAGTGTACTAAGGAGTGTGTGCCTGAAAATATGGGAACTAAGGGCTGGTTTATCGGTTTCTCTAGTTTAGTATTTGCCTTTTGCAAAGTGATGTTAAATGCCTTTCTCTAAATTTACATATCACTATTGTTTAACAAAATCTAATCTATTTTAGGTCACTTATTCTTTTTTTGAAATGTAGAATGAACTTTTTCAAAGTTTTTCGAATCTTTTAAAATCTGTTTGCTTTATATCGCCATTCTCCCCCTTTTTTAATTCTCCCTATATAGCCTGACAGCTTTCCCGATGGTACGAATATGGTTGCTTTCGTCTAGGTGGATGTCGGGGTATTTGGGATTGAGTTTTTTTGAGGTAGCCTTGGCGGAGTTTCTTGACATAGTTAGCGCCGTCTACTTGGAAGATGCCGATGATATTATAGTCAATCTGTGGGGTATTCTTGATAAATAGGTAGTCGCTGTTTCTTATCTTTGGCTCCATGGACTTGCTGACGACATAAGCGATTGGGTCGTAGTCGTCTGGGATAATGGAAACTCCATATCTAAATCGTTGTCCTGCATCGAGCGGCTATCTGCAGAGATAAACTACCTAACACGAGAGTAAGTAGTCTGTCTGTAGTCGTCCAGTCTGATGATTTTTACGATACTTCGTTTTTCTGCTCATACAGTTGCCTCTCGGCATAGGTCAGGACTTTACCTTGTCTGGGTGGTACCCGTTGGTCGTAGATAGATTGGATATCGCTAGGAGAATCCTTTTGAACTGGAGGAAAGAGGGCATCAATCAAGCTACTGAATACTTTAACTAAGTCAAATATAGTATTTTTCTTAGTAGACCTAACCCTTTTTTCATAATTTCTAATGGTGTTTTTACTTATACCTATCTTAGTACCCAATTCTTATTGAGTCCAACTATTACTAGTCTATATTGTTTTATAGTTGATTGAGTTTGGAATAGTACGCTGTAGCTGCTAAAACATTTCTAGGAATTAATTTGCCTTTCCTAATAGAGTTGTTCATATCTTATTTCAATCTATTATATTTTTCACCTCTAACAATCGTAATCTCTTCTTTATCCATGAATGAAATCGATTTCTATTTTTGTAAGTAAAGCATAACACGAAATCCACGAAAATGAAAACCTTTGTTGTGTTTTCGTAAAAAATTTGTTGACAGAGCACGAAACGCCTACTATAATTAAATCAAGTTTAAGGAAATAACAAAAAAACAAATCGGAGGGAAAGACGATGAACACATTAAATGAGAAAGTAATCAATATCTGTAAAGCAGTAGTTAAAGAAACTTTAATCCAAGACATTTAGGAGAAAGAAATGAAGAAATCAAGAAAATTAGCCACATTAGGAATCTGTTCAGCTTTGTTTTTAGGCTTGGCTGCTTGTCAACAACAACATGCTACTTCTGAGGGGACGAATCAAAGGCAAAGCAGTTCAGCGAAAGTTCCATGGAAAGCTTCATACACCAACCTAAACAACCAGGTAAGTACAGAAGAGGTCAAATCTCTCTTATCAGCTCACTTGGATCCAAATAGTGTTGATGCATTTTTTAATCTCGTTAATGACTATAATACCATTGTCGGCTCAACTGGCTTATCAGGAGATTTCACTTCCTTTACTCACACCGAATACGATGTTGAGAAAATCAGTCATCTCTGGAATCAAAAGAAGGGCGATTTCGTTGGGACCAACTGCCGTATCAATAGTTATTGTCTTTTGAAAAATTCAGTCACCATTCCAAAGCTTGAAAAGAATGACCAATTGCTTTTCCTAGATAATGATGCGATTGATAAAGGAAAGGTCTTTGATTCACAAGATAAGGAAGAGTTTGATATTCTATTTTCGAGAGTTCCAACTGAGGCAACTACAGATGTCAAGGTTCACGCTGAAAAGATGGAAACATTCTTCTCACAATTTCAATTCAATGAAAAAGCTCGAATGCTGTCTGTAGTCTTGCACGACAATCTGGATGGCGAGTATCTGTTTGTAGGCCACGTTGGGGTCTTAGTACCTGCTGATGACGGTTTCTTATTTGTAGAGAAATTGACTTTCGAAGAGCCCTACCAAGCGATTAAATTTGCTAGTAAGGAAGATTGCTACAAGTATTTGGGCACCAAGTATGCGGATTATACAGGCGAGGGACTGGCTAAGCCTTTTATCATGGATAATGATAAGTGGGTTAAACTTTAATAGTGTTATGATATGACAGTAATCTTAGGATTTTTATTTCTATTTTTGATGACTTGGTGGGTTATTTCAATCGTTAATAGCCAGAAACCACGTAAAAATGAAACATTTATTGGCTATATCCAAAGATACGATATTGATGGGAATGGCTATCAATCATTACCGTGTCCTCAGAACTGAGAGGAGTTCTTGAAATCGTAAAACCACTTTGAACAAGAGTTACTTCAACCCATTGGCTCCGACGGAGTAAGTTGCTTTCGTGGATACCAAAATCAGCCGCAATTTCTTCATAAGTGCGGTATTCTCGCACATATTGAAGAGTGGCCATAAGAAGGTCTTCTAGGCTTAATTTAGGTTTTCGTCCACCTTTTGCGTGTTTAAGTTGATAAGCTGTTTTTAATACAGCTAACATCTCTTCAAAAGTGGTACGCTGAACACCAACAAGACGCTTAAATCGTGCATCAGTTAGTTGTTTACTTGCTTCATAATTCATAGAACTACTATACCATATTTTGTTTCGCAGGAAGTCTAATGCTAAAATCTTATCAGTGAGAAGATTTCTTAAAGTTTATTCTTTGTAGTTTCATCTGTATTAGTACATAATTTAAAATAGAGAAAATAGGAGGACTAATCGAATGGAATTAAAAGATTTTACAGAAAAAGAACAGGAAATGATTAAGAAAAGGCTTACAATGTCTAATATTAGTGACAAAGAAACTACTGAGAAGATTCTGGCGCTAGTACCACAAGACTTGATTAAGCGAATCCCGTTTTTTGTCAGAAAACATGCTACAACACGTACGATTAAACGCATTTCAATTGAACACCCTGAACTCTACGCTGTAGCTCAAACAAGTGGTGAGATTCCAGAAAAAGAACGCGAAGAATTGCGTCAGATTATCACAACTATCTTTGAACAAAAGATGAATAAGCATAGTATTAAGTAGAGAATGAAAAAATATTTTATTGGCGGTTTGGGAAGCAATGCCTATCATAGCAAGGATTTTTTTCAAGAACTAGATTCGCAGGTCTATTTTCTAAATCCATATGAAAAGCATCTTCGAGATGAAACAGAATTGAAATCATGGTTTAAAAATGAGATTGTAGAGGAAGAATCTATCTGTCTGATAGGCCATTCTCTTGGAGGAGATTTAGCTCGTTATCTCGCATCGGAATTTGAAGAAGTAAAAAAACTGATTCTTTTGGATGGTGGCTATCTAGATTTAGATAAGATTTTACCTTTGGATACAGAGTTAGAGGAAACTAAAAATTATATCAAATCTCAAATTGTTTTGGACTTAGCTCTTCTTATTTCTAAAGAAAAATCTGAAGCAAAGCATTGGTCAGAAAATATGGAGAAAGCTGTAAGACAGTCTTATCACTGGAATGTTGAGTATAATAGATATGAGTTGGCTATAAATTATGAAAATATAGAAGCGATACTCCGCCTACGGAGAAAAATACAAGCTTTTAAGAGAGAAGTGGGAGATACCTTGTTTATTAGTCCTCGCTATCCTAATGAAGCTACATGGAGAGAGGAAGCCCTATTTGATACTATTTTTTTAGAAAACTTTGGCCATGAGCTTTATACTCAAGCACCTAAAGAAATCGCTAGTCTAATGAATGAGTGGCTCGCTTATTTTCTATGAGCTACTTGTATTGCTGGAAATGGTATAAGATGAAAATCTACAAGTCACTAATTTTCATATAACAAAAAACGAACAGGCTCTTTTTCTGTTATTCAGAAGAGAACTTGTTCGTTTTTATCTTGATTTTCTTAAAAAGCTCTATATACATAGGGATTTTCTGGTTTATCGACTTTGGTAAAGCTGTCGATTTCCAAGGTTGGAAGGTTTTGTTTGAGTTCTTTATGGTAGTGATTGACCAGTTTTCCTTTGGCTGTTATCCAAGTGTTGTTTTCATACTGCCGGGTATTGCCCTTGGTCAGCAATCCATAGACACCAGAATCTGCGATACAGTGGATAATGCCGAAGCGGAACAGAAATTGGCTATTGGCATGACTGGGGTCGTTATAGACAAAGCCTGTAAACTGGATTGTCTTGCCCTCAAACTCATCTGGATAGTCGTAGATAGCCTCCATGACTTCCATATAGTTTTCATTAGTGATCTGAATACTATCTTGGGATAAGTATTTATCCGCCGCCGTTCGCATTTCCTTTTCATAGGCTGATTTTGAAAAATAAGAACTGGTATCTGGTTTCAAATATTGGCTTGTCGTCCCTTCGCTTGTCTGAATGGCTAGATCCGTTCCTTCTGATAGGGGGAAATGATAACCTTTAGCAGAAACGGTCTGAGAATCCAAGCTAACAGTTGGGAAAGTTAAGCCGATGACAAGTGGAATAGCCAGAAGAGAAATACTCGTCATCTTGGCTAATCGGCTGTTCAGATGACTGTGGGTTTTGACTTGCTTCATCCAGATATACAATTGAACAATAGCCAAGATAAAGGAAAGCACCATGGAAATATAGGCCAGATAGGAATAGTGCATGTTGATGTACTGGTTTAGTTTGCCCGACAGATGGAGGTAAATAGTCAGTTCAAAATAGCCAGCTAAAACTAAAAATCGAATCATAGGATGACTCCAATCAAGAGAGAATAGGCTAAAACGACCAGAGTCACAATCGTAATGAAGTGACTAATAAATCGTGCTTTCAAGTAATTTTTCATCATGAGAATATTTTTGATATCCAGCATTGGGCCAATGACGAGAAAGGCCAGAACTGGAGCCAAACCGAAACTCGAGAGTAGAGAAGCACCTATAAAGGCATCCGCCTCACTACAGAGCGAAAGAAGAAAGGCCAAAAGCATCAAGAGCAGGATGGCAAAAAGAGGAGTCGCACTGATAGAGGTCAGAATCCGAGTCGGAACGTAGACCTGTATTATAGAAGCAAAGAGGCAGCCAAATACCAAATAACGCCCCGTATCAAAAAATTCATCAATGGCCTGCACAAAGACTTGAAAAACTTTTTTTGCAGAACTCAAGTAAGAAAAATCATGCTCATGACAAGCCAGACGATTTTCTTTCTGAATCGGTTCTTGCCAGAAAAATCCTAGAAAAATTCCTAGTATTACAGCCACAAGAATGGAACCCAGAGCTCGTAATAGGGCGACATGGAAGGAGTTGCCAAAGGCAGAATAGGTCGCAAAAAGAACAATGGGATTGATAACAGGTGCTGTCACAAGAAAAGGAACGGCCGTGTAACTTGGAACCTTTTTTTCCAGAAAACGATTGATGATGGGGACGATTCCACATTCACAAGAAGGGAAAAGTATACCGACAAAGGTCCCAAAAAAGATTCTCCCCCAACGATTTCGAGGGAGAAAATGATAAACCTTGTCAGGTGTGATATAAACTTCAATCAGCCCTGAGACAATGCTTCCTATCAGAACGAAGGGAAGGGCTTCAATGATAATGGAGAGAAAAATGGCTCCAGTTTGAAGTACACTAGATGGGAGTTGTTGAAAAGCAGTCATCTAGTTTTTCTTTTCTGCTTTGACTTTTTTCTCTTTGTCATCAGGGAAAGTAACTTGTTTCAAATCAGGGAGTTTAGCAAACTCTTCAAACATCTTGTCCAATTCGTCTCGTTTTGTAAATTTGACAGCCATAGGTGTACCTCGATTCTAAATTCTACCTCTATTATACTATTATTTTGCGGAAAAGGGAGTTTTTTAATTTGTTTTCGATAGTTGATACACTTCGAAAATCTCTTCAAACCACGTCAGCTTCGCCTTACCGTAGTACGGTTACTGACTTCGTCAGTTCTATCCACAACCTCAAAACAGTATTTTGAGCTGACTTCGTCAGTCTTATCCACAACCTCAAAACAGTATTTTGAGTAGCCTACGGCTAGCTTCCTAGTTTGCTTTTTGATTTTTATTGAGTATGAAAAGGATTGGAGAAAGCCTTCCAGCTTGTGGTATAATAGATTTATGGATAAAAAATATGAAAAAATCTCTCAGGATTTGGGAGTGACGTTAAAGCAAATTGATACCGTTTTAAGTTTGACAGCTGAAGGGGCGACTATTCCCTTTATCGCGCGTTATCGCAAAGACATGACTGGTAGTCTGGATGAGGTGGCGATTAAGGCTATTATTGATTTGGATAAAAGTCTGACAAATCTCAATGACCGTAAGGAAGCTGTCTTAGCTAAGATTCAAGAACAAGGTAAGTTGACCAAGGAATTGGAAGAAGCTATCTTAGTTGCCGAAAAATTAGCAGACGTTGAAGAACTCTATCTTCCTTATAAGGAAAAGCGTCGTACCAAGGCAACCATTGCCCGTGAAGCTGGACTCTTTCCTCTTGCTCGCTTGATTTTGCAGAATATAGTTGACTTAGAGAAAGAAGCTGAAAAGTTCGTCTGTGAAGGATTTGCGACTGGCAAGGAAGCCTTGACCGGTGCAGTTGATATTTTGGTCGAAGCCTTATCGGAAGATGTGACCTTGCGTTCTATGACTTATCAGGAAGTGCTGAGACACTCTAAACTCACTTCTCAAGCCAAGGATGAAAGTCTTGATGAAAAGCAGGTTTTTCAGATTTATTATGATTTTTCAGAGACAGTTGGAACTATGCAAGGCTATCGTACCTTGGCTCTCAATCGTGGGGAGAAACTTGGTGTCTTGAAGATCGGTTTTGAACATGCGACGGACCGTATTCTTGCCTTCTTTGCTACTCGTTTCAAGGTGAAAAATGCTTATATTGATGAAGTTGTTCAGCAATCCGTTAAGAAAAAGGTCTTGCCTGCTATTGAGCGTCGTATTCGGACAGAATTAACTGAGAAAGCTGAAGAGGGAGCTATCCAACTTTTTTCTGACAATCTGCGCAATCTCCTCTTGGTTGCTCCACTGAAAGGGCGCGTGGTTCTTGGGTTTGACCCAGCCTTTCGTACAGGTGCCAAGCTAGCTGTCGTGGATGCAACAGGAAAAATGCTGACAACTCAGGTTATTTATCCTGTTAAACCAGCATCAGCTCGTCAAATCGAAGAAGCCAAGAAAGATTTAGCAGATTTAATTGGTCAATACGGTGTAGAGATTATTGCCATTGGAAATGGAACGGCCAGTCGTGAAAGTGAAGCTTTTGTAGCGGAAGTTCTGAAAGATTTCCCTGAAGTCAGCTATGTTATCGTTAATGAAAGTGGTGCTTCTGTCTATTCTGCCAGCGAACTTGCTCGTCAGGAGTTTCCAGACTTGACCGTTGAAAAACGCTCTGCCATTTCTATCGCCCGTCGTTTGCAAGATCCTCTTGCGGAATTGGTCAAAATCGATCCTAAGTCAATTGGTGTCGGTCAATACCAACACGATGTCAGTCAGAAGAAACTATCTGAGAGTCTGGACTTTGTTGTCGATACAGTGGTTAACCAAGTTGGTGTCAATGTCAATACAGCTAGCCCAGCTCTTCTTTCACACGTAGCTGGACTCAATAAAACCATTTCTGAAAATATCGTCAAATACCGTGAGGAAGAGGGAAAAATCACTTCACGCTCCCAAATCAAGAAAGTTCCTCGTTTGGGGGCCAAGGCTTTTGAACAGGCTGCTGGTTTCCTCCGTATCCCTGAAAGTAGCAATATTCTTGATAATACAGGAGTTCACCCAGAAAATTACGCTGCCGTTAAGGAACTCTTCAAACGCTTGGACATTAAGGATCTGAATGAAGAGGCCCAAAGCAAACTCAAGTCGCTTTCAGTCAAGGAAATGGCGCAAGAGTTAGACCTTGGTCCAGAAACTCTTAAAGATATCATTGCAGATCTTCTCAAACCAGGTCGAGATTTCCGTGATTCCTTTGATGCTCCAGTTCTCCGTCAAGATGTCCTAGATATCAAGGACTTAGTGGTTGGACAAAAGCTAGAAGGAGTGGTGCGTAACGTTGTTGATTTCGGTGCTTTTGTTGATATCGGAATTCATGAGGACGGTCTCATCCATATTTCCCATATGAGTCGCAAGTTTATCAAACACCCTAGTCAAGTGGTGGCAGTTGGAGATTTGGTGAGCGTTTGGGTTAAGAAAATTGATACTGAACGTGAAAAAGTTAATCTGTCTCTCCTAGCTCCAAATGAAACTGACTGATTACGTCAAGCAGGTTTCACTAGAAGACTTCGGCAGACCTTTTATCCATCATGTCCAGTGGAATAGGCGTCTACGTTCGACAGGTGGGCGATTTTTCCCCAAAGATGGGCATTTGGATTTTAATCCCAAGGTTTATCAGGAACTGGGGTTGGACGTTTTTAGGAAAATTGTCCGACATGAACTCTGTCATTATCACCTCTATTTTCAAGGGAAAGGCTATCAACACAAGGATCGGGATTTTAAGGAACTGTTGAAAGCAGTGGATGGATTACGGTTTGTACCATCCTTGCCCAATAGTAACTCCAAGCCAATCAAGCTCTATCGTTGCCAATCCTGCCAGCAAACTTATCAGCGTAAGCGTAGGATTGATACCAAACGCTATCGCTGTGGACTTTGTCGAGGAAAGTTGCTATTAGTAAATCAGCCTGAGGACTGATGAAAGCCGAGCCTATCCGTGATATACTATGTCTAACCTAGCAGAAAGAGGAAATATCATGAACAGTAAGTTTTATAAAATGAGACGAAATCGCATGATTTCAGGAGTTTTAGCAGGTCTGTCAGACAAGTGGAACTTTGATGTTACCCTTGTACGTTTTCTGTTTGCCATTTTTACAGTCGCAAACTTTGGCCTTGGCGTGATTATCTATATCATCCTAGCTTCTATCATGCCAACCAAGGAAGAAATCGAAGCAGAAATGTACGGAACAGGCCCACGTAAACGCAAAGAAGCTCAAGCCATTGACGATAATGAAGGCTGGTTTTGGTGAGGTTTTACAAAAGATTTGGAATACGCAAAAAGCTTTAAATCAATAGTCTAAACTGCTTGATTTAAAGCTTTTTTACTTTTATACTCAATAAAAATCAAAGTGCAAACTAGGAAGCCAGCCGCAGGCTGTAATTTAGTCGGCAATGTGAAGTTGATATAGTTTGCACTTTGATTTTTGAATAGTATTAATAATATTTCGCCAGCTTCATCCACAAACTATAGTGGATTGGAACTAGAATAGTACACCTCTACTTCTAAAAAATTGTTAGAAATCGATTTGATTGTCCTGATCAATTTGTCCTGTTCTTATTTCATTTTACTATAAAAGCAGTAATTTAAACGCAGTTTTTTAATCTATTTTTGCTGCTGAGACAATACATTTTTGGAAAAATGGTGGATGCTGATAACAACTGATAACCAGCAAATAACATAAGCAGTGCCGGTAAATTCTGTACCGATAAAGTGTGTGTTCAACTGAGAGCTGACCGATGAATGGAGAGAGCAGATAGAGAAATCCGATGAGTATATGTTCTTTATGTTTCATTAAAGCGCACCTTCTTTCCTTATAGGTTGAACGACTTGCAAGTGTTAAATTGAATGGCATGTTATCTAGGTAACCTTACTAAAATGTTAGTTCCCGCTTCCTCCTTTTTAAAGTAAGCCTTTTCATACTTATATTTTACAACTTTAAAAATAGGAAATCAAATCATTTTCTAAGTAATTTTGCTTATATTTCCCCCAATCTTACAAAAATGTAAGATTAAAGTCTCTTTTGTAAGGTTAGGTTATGGCAAGCGGTCTTTTTTTGATGTAAACTAGACTCATAAAGAACAAAGGAGTAACATCATGAAACAAATCTTACATAAGAAAACTAGAAAACCAAGTCACAAAGAAATTGAGCGCATTCAGCTGGGATGCACTATGATGCAAGCTACATTTCATTTGATGGGATATTAAGAAAGGAGATTCTCATGACACTTTTAGATGTAAAACACGTTCAAAAAATTTATAAAACTCGTTTTCAGGGCAACCAAGTAGAGGCCCTCAAGGATATTCACTTCACCGTAGAAAAGGGTGACTACGTTGCTATCATGGGTGAGTCTGGTTCTGGTAAATCCACTCTGCTCAATATCCTAGCTATGCTGGATAAACCAAGTCGTGGGCAGGTTTACCTAAACGGAACTGATACAGCAACTATTAAAAATTCACAGGCTTCTAGTTTCCGGCGTGAAAAGCTAGGATTTGTCTTCCAAGACTTTAACTTGCTAGATACTCTGTCTGTTAAGGACAATATCTTGCTTCCGCTTGTCTTGTCAAGAAGACCTATAACGGAGATGATGAAGAAATTGGTGATGACAGCTGAAAATCTGGGTATCAACCAATTGCAAGAGAAGTACCCTTACGAGATTTCTGGTGGTCAGAAACAGCGTGTAGCAGTAGCCCGCGCCATCATCACAGAACCTGAAATTCTCCTTGCGGACGAGCCAACAGGAGCCCTTGATTCCAAGTCATCTGCAGCCTTACTTGATGTCTTTGATGAAATCAATGAGCGTGGGCAAACCATCCTCATGGTAACCCACTCAACAGCAGCTGCTAGCAGGGCCAAGCGTGTTCTCTTTATCAAAGACGGCATTCTTTACAATCAAATCTACCGTGGAGAGAAGACAGAACGTCAGATGTTCCAAGAAATCTCTGATACCTTGACTGTCATGGCAAGCGAGGTGAATTAGTATGTTTCGATTAACCAATAAGTTAGCGGTATCGAACTTGATTAAAAACCGCAAACTCTACTATCCTTTTGCGCTGGCTGTTCTCTTGGCAGTCACTGTCACCTATCTCTTTTACTCCCTAACCTTCAATCCCAAGATTGCTGAAATCCGTGGAGGAACAACCATTCAGGCTACACTTGGATTTGGTATGTTTGTCGTCACCCTTGCGTCAGCCATTATCGTTCTCTATGCCAATAGTTTTGTCATGAAGAACCGTTCCAAGGAACTAGGAATTTATGGCATGTTGGGCTTGGAGAAGCGTCATCTTATCAGTATGACCTTTAAGGAGTTAGTGGTATTTGGGATTCTAACTGTTGGAGCGGGTATCGGTATTGGAGCCTTGTTTGACAAGTTAATTTTCGCTTTCCTGCTCAAACTAATGAAATTGAAGGTTGAGCTGGTTGCTACCTTCCAAATGAATGTTGTCATTGCAGTACTTCTTGTCTTTGGATTGATTTTCCTAGGCCTCATGTTCCTGAATGCCCTTCGAATCGCCCGTATGAATGCCCTCCAGCTCTCGCGTGAGAAAGCAAGCGGAGAGAAAAGAGGTCGTTTCCTACCTCTCCAAACGATTCTTGGTTCCATAAGTTTAGGGATTGGCTATTATCTTGCCCTTACGGTAACCGATCCTCTTACAGCCCTAACAACTTTCTTCCTAGCTGTTTTGCTGGTTATCTTTGGTACTTATCTATTGTTTAATGCAGGGATTACAGTCTTCCTACAAATCTTAAAGAAAAACAAGAAATACTATTACCAACCTAATAACCTCATCTCTGTTTCCAACTTGATTTTCCGTATGAAGAAAAATGCGGTTGGACTAGCAACCATCGCTATTTTGTCAACAATGGTTTTGGTAACCATGTCAGCAGCGACAAGCATTTTCAATTCCGCAGAAAGCTTTAAAAAAGTTCTAAATCCTCATGATTTTGGGGTTTCAGGGCAAAATGTTGAAAAAGAAGATTTGGACAAACTCTTGAGCCAGTTTGCAAGTGACAAAGGTTATAGTGTCAAAGAGAAAGAAGTACTTCGTTACAGTAACTTTGGTATTGCAAATCAAGAAGGAACCAAGTTAACTATTTTTGAAAAAGGACAAAACCGTGTCCAACCCAAAACAGTTTTCATGGTATTTGACCAAAAAGATTATGAAAATATGACTGGTCAAAAACTGTCTCTATCAGGAAATGAGGTCGGTCTCTTTGCCAAAAATGACGGACTGAAAGGACAGAAAGCTCTAACTCTAAATGATCATCAATTTTCTGTCAAAGAAGAATTTAATAAAGATTTCATTGTGAACCATGTTCCAAATAAGTTTAATATCTTGACTACTGATTACAATTACCTTGTTGTTCCTGATTTACAAGCCTTTTTGGATCAATTCCCAGATTCGGATATCTATAATCAGTTTTACGGTGGTATGAATGTAAGTATCAGTGAAGAAGAGCAACTCAAGGTCGCTGAAGAATATGAAAAATACTTACAAAAGTTTAATGCTCAATTAAACACTGAAGGTAACTATGTGTATGGTAGCAATCTAGCAGATGCTAGTTCTCAGATGAGTGCCCTCTTTGGTGGTGTCTTCTTTATCGGTATTTTCCTATCCATTATCTTTATGGTCGGAACTGTTCTGGTCATCTACTACAAACAAATTTCTGAAGGCTACGAAGACCGTGAACGCTTTATTATCTTGCAGAAAGTCGGTTTGGACCAAAAGCAAATCAAGCAAACCATCAACAAACAGGTTTTAACTGTTTTCTTCCTTCCTTTGCTCTTTGCCTTCATACATCTCGCCTTTGCCTACCATATGCTTAGCCTGATTTTAAAAGTGATTGGTGTACTGGATACGACTATGATGTTGATTGTGACCTTGTCTATCTGCGCTATCTTCCTCATCGCCTATGTGCTGATTTTCATGATTACTTCAAGAAGTTATCGCAAGATTGTGCAAATGTAAAAAAGATACCTCGACTTCAAAATCGAGGTATTTCTTGTATTCTAAATGCTGAAAAGTTGTTCGAGCAGGAAGGTAACTCCCATGGTCAAGAGACCAATAGCAAGGTTCCGAATCATAGCTGTTCTAGTCGGATCCTTTCCAAGTCTGGCACTAGTGTAACCAGTGAGAAGAAGGGCCACACCGACAATAAGGACAGTAGCAGGGATGCGATATTCACTTGGGAATATGGTCACTGACAGCATTGGAGGCAAACTTCTAAGGAAAAAGGCAACGAAGCTAGAAATGGCAGCGTGCCAAGGATTGGTAAATTCTTCATACTCAATCCCATATTTTTCCTCTACCAGAGCCTTGAGTGGATTTTTAAGAAAGATCTTATTGGTCAAGAGTTGGGCAGAAGTTTTGCATTCTCCATTTTGGATATAAGCAGCATAGAGGGATTTTTTGGCTAGTTCCCTATCTTGGTCTAACAAGAGTTTTTCTCGCGAAACGGCAGCTTCCTCGGTATCTTTTGGAGTTGAAACGGATACATATTCTCCACCAGCCATTGAAAAGGCACCAGCTAAGATAGCCGCAAATCCTGATAAAAAGATAATCCAGATATTGGTCGTGGCACTGGCAACCCCGATAACCACACCAGCAATGGAAATAATTCCATCGTTAGCACCAAGAACACCTGCGCGCAGGATATTTAAACGACCTGCAAAATTTGAATCGATTTCGTGATTTGTTTCTGACGCTAAATTTCAAGTTCAAGTTAGCCATCAAGAAGTCTTCTCTGGGTGACTTGTAGTTCAAGCATTTTTTAGGATAGTTGTTAATCCACTTTTCGATGAATGCGACTTCTTTGGGAGTCATTTTCTTGGTTCCCTTAGGTAACCATCTACGAATGAACCTGTTGTGATTCTCATTAGTTCCCCTTTCCCAAAAGGCATAGGGGTGCGCATAATAAATGTGCTCCTCAGAAAATACATCAAACAAGCGATTGAATTCCGTTCCATTATCTGCCGTGATGGAAAGAATCTTGTGTTGTTTTAAGATGAGTTTTAGAGCCTGATTGACCACCTCAGCACTTTTATTTGGAATCAATCGGATGATCTGATGTCTACTCTTTCGATCCGTCAAGACAAGCAAGCAGTAGTTTTTCGCTCTCGTAAGTAGAACCGTATCAATCTCATAATGCCCATTCTCCAAGCGAAAATTGATAGCTTCAGGCCGCTGTTCGATGGATTGACCAGCAGGTTTAAAGTTGGTGCTGGCCTGTTTCTTAAGCGCTTTTCCTTTTCTAGGGTAAAGCAGATCCTGCTTGCTTTATCCCAATTTTCCATGATGAATCCAATAGTAAATGGTTGAAATTCCCACGTTAACCCCTTTAGCCATAACCATCATTTCAGGCAAAAATTTTTGGTTATGATAGTGGAGAATCTTTTCCTTTAGTTCCTTGGTCACGCTTGATTTCTTGACCGAGCGCTTGCGATTGTTTTCATAAGACTGTTGAGCATAGTCGGCAGAATAAACCTCTTTGAAGCGCCCTTTTCCAAGACATTGTCGGACTGTCCCACGCTTGATTTCAGTGTGGATAGTTTGAGGAGCTTTTCCAAGTAGAGAGGCAATTTCTCTATTTGATTTTCCTTCTTTTTTCCATCTTTCGATTAAGCGACGGCTATCGATTGTCAAATGTTTACCTTTTGTAGTATAATTGTCTTGCATTTCTGTGCCTTTCTTGTGTTTGTGGTTGAACAACAAGTATAACACAGAGGTGTTTTCTTATGCCTACAAGAGCTATCGGCTAGTTGAACCATCTAATTTTTAGGAGGGCTGGGTGGCTAACTTCATTATAGAACTTTCATTTACGAACATATAGTAAAATGAAACAAGAACAGAACAAATCGATCAGGACAGTAAAATCTATTTCTAACAATGTTTTAGAAGCAGAGGTGTACTATTCTAGTTTCAATCTACTATATTTTTATTTTTTATCAAAAAATACTTTACAAGTTCTTAAAAACATGATATAGTAATAAAGCTTAGAAAATGAGATGATGTTTTCTAGCAAATATAAACCCGAGTAAAAAATGCCTACGGACAGGCAGGGTTGAATGCCGAAGCGTGGTTGAAAAGCCACATTATTGATAGGGTTAAAAGCCTACTTTTATAAGTTGATGTTAGGACACTTGTTCTAATTCATAAATTTTTAGTGTGGTGAAAGCACACGTCATCTTGTGAAACGATCAATAAAGTACGTAATATTTGCTACTAGAGAGTTAGGAAACATCGGGAACAGACATACTCAACAGAAACCAAAATAAACACGTCAGAAGATTGCAGAGCAGGTGAAAACCTGCTCTTTTTTCATGAGTCAACCTTTAGTTCCTTAGTTTTCATAAGGTCCTAAAAATATTGAAAGGAGTATGTTTTGAAAGAGTTAGATCAAAACCAAGCCCCAATTTATGAAGCCTTGGTGAAGTTACGCAAGAAAAGGATTGTTCCCTTTGATGTTCCAGGTCACAAGCGTGGACGGGGAAATCCAGAACTTGTCGAACTCTTAGGAGAAAAATGTGTAGGCATTGATGTCAATTCGATGAAACCCTTGGATAATTTAGGCCATCCTATTTCGATTATTCGTGATGCAGAGGAGCTGGCTGCAGATGCTTTTGGAGCTAGCCATGCCTTTCTAATGATTGGTGGAACAACTTCATCGGTGCAGACTATGATTCTGGCAACCTGCAAGGCAGGAGATAAGATTATTCTGCCACGAAATGTCCATAAATCTGCTATCAATGCGTTGGTTCTATGTGGTGCCATTCCCATCTATATCGAGATGAGTGTAGATCCTAAGATTGGTATCGCTTTAGGTCTTGAAAATGACCGAGTAGCACAGGCCATAAAGGACCATCCAGATGCTAAGGCTATCCTAATCAACAATCCTACTTACTACGGCATCTGTTCAGACCTAAAGGGGTTGACAGAAATGGCTCATGAAGCTGGCATGATGGTTTTAGTAGATGAAGCCCATGGAGCGCATTTGCATTTCACTGGTAAACTTCCAATTTCTGCTATGGATGCAGGAGCTGATATGGCAGCAGTTTCCATGCATAAGTCTGGTGGGAGTTTGACACAAAGTTCGCTTCTTTTAATCGGGGAGCAGATGAATCCCGAGTACGTTCGTCAGATTATAAACCTGACCCAGTCTACATCTGCCTCTTACTTATTGATGGCTAGTTTGGATATTTCACGTCGCAACTTGGCCCTTCGTGGTAAAGAGTCGTTTGAGGAAGTCATTGAGCTATCCGAGTACGCTCGTCATGAAATCAATGCCATTGGCGGTTACTATGCTTACTCAAAAGAGTTAATAGATGGTGTGTCGGTCTGTGATTTTGATGTAACCAAGTTGTCAGTTTACACTCAGGGAATAGGCTTAACAGGTATCGAGGTTTATGACCTCTTGCGAGACGAATACGACATTCAGATCGAGTTTGGTGATATCGGCAATATCTTGGCCTATATTTCCATCGGCGACCGCATCCAAGACATCGAGCGCTTGGTTGGTGCTCTGGCTGATATTAAGAGACTCTATTCACGAGATGGGAAGGACTTAATAGCTGGAGAATATATTCAGCCCGAGTTGGTGCTGTCTCCACAAGAAGCCTTCTATTCAGAGAGAAAAAGTTTGACCTTAGATGAGTCTGTTGGACAGGTCTGTGGAGAATTTGTCATGTGCTATCCTCCAGGGATTCCTATCTTGGCTCCTGGTGAACGCATTACACGAGAAATTGTAGACTATATCCAATTCGCCAAGGAACGTGGTTGCTCCCTCCAAGGGACGGAAGATCCAGAGGTCAATCATATCAACGTTATTAAGAGAAAGACAAACTATAAGAAAAGTCAATAGTTTTATCTAAACTATTTCTTATTTCAATTTGATGATTTGGCGATGATTTTAGAGCACGGCAAAAAGCCCTTGAATTAGAAGCGGTCAATCGCTTAATTTCTATCAGCTTATCAAATCCTGCCTCAATCCTTTTCTGAGGATTAGGGTAGCGTGTCAAGAGTTGGTAGGTATATTCTGAATGCTTTCCAACGATTTTATCCAACTCAGGAAAGATGATATCAAGACAACGAGTGTATTGTACTTTCCAATCAGACTGTTTTTTCTTGAGACGATGAATATGTCTAGCCAGTATTTTTAGTTCTACTTGCCGATTATCGTGTTGAAATTGTTCACGATTGGGGTCAGAAAGAAGTTTAAGAGCGATGCCATGAGCGTCTTTCTTATCCGTTTTAGTCTTGCGAAGTGATAATGATTTGGCAAATTCCTTGATGAGCAAAGGATTGCAGGTGTAAACTTTATATCCTTGTTCATGCAGGAAGTTCAGTAGATTAAAGGCATAATGTCCGGTATTTGCAAGAGCGATGAGACAGTCTTGGTTGAGTTGTCGAAGAGACAGATCTAAGAGTTCAAAACCAGCTTTATTATTTGAAAAAGTGAGTGGTTTAAGAACAGTTTTCCTCGAACATTCAAGGCTGTAACATCGTGTTTATTTTTAGCGACATCAATGCCCACATAAAGCATGGGAGTACCTCCAGATATAGTATTTCAAGTCTACTTGGTTATCCACGAACTTTTTGCCTTGTTACCTTAGACGAGATAAAACGTCTATGCGTTATCAAACTCATTACCAATTGAAACAAAAAGCTGTGGTTAGACCCTTTCGGAAATCGTCAAGCGATTGGAGGAAATGAACTAATCCACAGTGGCTTATTCCAAGTATACCACTTGGGCTTTGGCAGTAGCTAACTGCGCTAAATATAATATAAGGAGAAATAGATGGATTTATGGTTTTCTGAAGTTCATACTCCAGATGTCAAATTGTCTCTGAGAACAGCCAAGCAACTTTACGCTGGAAAAAGTGAATGGCAGGATATCGAAGTCTTGGATACGCCAGCTTTTGGGAAAATACTGATTTTAAATGGCCATGTCTTGTTCTCAGATGCGGATGATTTCGTCTACAATGAAATGACCGTTCACGTTCCCATGGCTGTCCACCCAAATCCAAAGAAAGTATTGGTTATTGGGGGTGGTGACGGCGGTGTTGCCCAAGTATTAACACTCTATCCTGAACTGGAACAAATCGATATCGTGGAACCGGATGAGATGTTGGTCGAGGTCTGTCGTGAGTATTTCCCAGACTTTGCTGCAGGGCTAGATGATCCTCGTGTTACCATTTACTACCAAAATGGGCTACGCTTTTTGCGAAACTGCGAAGATGATTACGATATTATCATCAACGATGCGACAGATCCATTTGGCCATACGGAAGGACTCTTTACCAAGGAATTCTACGGCAATAGTTATCGAGCTCTGAAGGAAGACGGCATCATGATTTACCAGCATGGGAGTCCCTTCTTTGACGAGGATGAGTCGGCCTGCCGAAGCATGCACCGCAAGGTCAATCAAGCCTTTCCAATCAGTCGGGTTTATCAGGCCCATATTCCAACTAGCCCAGCTGGCTATTGGTTGTTTGGATTTGCATCGAAAAAATACCACCCTGTCAAAGATTTTGACAAGGAAGGCTGGAAAAAACGCCAGCTTTTCACAGAATACTACACTGCAAACTTACACGTGGGAGCCTTTATGTTGCCCAAGTATGTTGAGGACATTTTAGAAGAAGAGGAAGGAAAAAAATGAGTCGTTTACTAGTTATTGGTTGTGGGGGCGTTGCCCAAGTTGCTATTTCAAAGATTTGTCAAGATAGCGAAACGTTTACAGAGATTATGATTGCTAGCCGTACCAAGTCAAAATGCGATGACTTGAAAGCGAAGCTAGAAGGCAAAACAAGTACTAAAATTGAAACTGCAGCACTTGATGCTGACAAGGTAGAAGAGGTCATTACCTTGATTGAAAGCTACAAACCAGAAGCTGTTTTGAATGTAGCTCTGCCTTATCAAGATTTAACCATTATGGATGCTTGTTTGGCAACAGGTGTTCACTATATCGATACAGCCAACTACGAAGCAGAAGACACAGAAGACCCTGAGTGGCGTGCTATCTACGAAAAACGTTGTAAGGAACTTGGTTTTACAGCCTACTTTGACTACTCATGGCAGTGGGCTTATCAAGAGAAATTCAAAGAAGCAGGCTTGACTGCTCTTCTTGGTTCTGGTTTTGACCCAGGTGTAACCAGTGTCTTTTCAGCTTATGCCCTCAAACACTATTTTGATGAAATCCATTATATCGACATTTTAGACTGTAATGGCGGTGACCACGGTTATCCATTTGCAACCAACTTCAACCCAGAAATTAATCTCCGTGAGGTTTCTGCGCCAGGTTCTTACTGGGAAGATGGGAAATGGGTCGAAGTCGAAGCTATGTCTATCAAGCGTGAGTATGATTTCCCTCAAGTTGGACAAAAAGATATGTATCTCCTTCACCATGAAGAAATCGAATCATTGGCCAAGAACATTCCAGGTGTCAAACGCATTCGTTTCTTTATGACTTTTGGTCAATCTTACTTGACGCACATGAAATGTCTTGAAAATGTTGGACTCCTTCGTACGGATACCATTAACTTTAACGGCAAAGAAATTGTTCCAATTCAATTTTTGAAAGCCTTGCTTCCAGATCCTGCTAGCCTTGGCCCACGTACTGTAGGTAAAACCAATATTGGATGTATCTTTACAGGTGTCAAAGATGGCGTTGAAAAGACTATCTACATCTACAATGTTTGCGACCATCAAGAGTGCTATGCAGAAGTCGGGTCACAAGCAATTTCATACACGACAGGCGTTCCAGCCATGATTGGGACAAAATTAGTCATGAACGGAACTTGGAAACAAGCTGGAGTGTATAACCTTGAGGAGTTAGATCCAGATCCATTCATGGAAGCTTTGAATGAGTATGGTTTGCCATGGGTTGTGGTTGAAAATCCACAAATGGTGGACTAATGAAGTTAGAACAAGTACCAACACCAGCCTATGTTATTGACTTGGCCAAGTTAGAAGCTAATTGCCGCATTCTACAATATGTACAAGAAGAGGCCGGTTGCAAGGTCTTGCTTGCCCAGAAGGCATATTCCCTCTACAAAACTTATCCCTTGATTAGCCAGTATCTATCAGGTACGACAGCTAGTGGACTCTATGAGGCCAAATTGGCAAGGGAAGAATTTCCTGGTGAAGTCCATGTTTTTGCACCAGCTTTCAAGGATGAGGACATGGAGGAATTGCTTGGGATAACAGACCATATCGTCTTTAACTCAGAGAGACAGTTGCGTAAGCATGGGGCTCGTTGTCGAGAGGCTGGTGTCAGTGTTGGTTTGCGCCTCAACCCTCAGTGTTCAACTCAAGGAGATCACGCGCTCTATGACCCTTGTGCACCTGGTTCTCGCTTTGGAGTTACTATAGACAAGATTCCGAGTGATTTGCTAGATTTGGTTGACGGACTTCATTTTCATACCCTTTGCGAGCAGGGAGCAGATGATTTACAAACAACTTTGAAAGCAGTAGAAGAACAGTTTGGTCCCTACTTACATGAGGTAAAATGGCTCAATATGGGTGGTGGTCATCATATTACAAGAGAAGGTTACGATGTGGATTTGCTGATTTCAGAAATCAAGCGTATCCGAAAAACTTACAATCTTGAAATCTATATCGAGCCTGGTGAAGCCATTGCGCTTAATGCGGGTTATTTAGCAACTGAGGTATTAGATATTGTAGAAAACGGTATGGAAATCTTGGTTTTAGACGCCTCTGCGACCTGCCATATGCCTGATGTACTTGAGATGCCCTATCGTCCACCTTTGAGAAATGGCTTTGAGGCACAGGAAAAATCCCATACCTACAGACTTTCTTCTAATACCTGTCTGACGGGCGATGTGATTGGTGATTATAGTTTTGAAAATCCAGTCCAAATCGGAGACAGACTTTATTTTCAAGACATGGCCATTTATTCTTTTGTCAAAAATAATACCTTTAATGGTATTGGATTGCCAAGTCTCTATCTCATGGACGAACAGGGAGACTGTAGCTTACTCAAAGCTTTTGGCTATCAAGACTTTAAAGGGAGATTATCATGATGGACAGTCCAAAAAAATTAGGCTATCACATGCCAGCAGAGTACGAACCCCATCATGGTACCCTCATGATATGGCCGACTCGACCAGGATCATGGCCTTTTCAAGGAAAGGCTGCTAAAAGAGCATTTACTCAGATCATCGAGACCATAGCAGAAGGGGAAAGAGTCTATCTTTTGGTGGAGCAGGCCTATCTATCTGAAGCCCAATCCTATCTTGGGGACAAGGTTGTTTATTTAGACATTCCCACCAATGATGCCTGGGCGCGTGATACTGGCCCAACCATTCTCGTCAATGATAAAGGTAAGAAATTAGCCGTGGATTGGGCCTTCAATGCTTGGGGAGGCACCTATGATGGTCTTTATAAAGATTATGAAGAGGATGACCAAGTAGCCAGTCGTTTTGCTGAGGCCTTGGAAAGGCCTGTCTATGATGCTAAACCTTTTGTACTGGAAGGAGGCGCAATCCATAGCGATGGTCAAGGAACTATTCTCGTAACTGAAAGTTGCTTGCTTAGTCCTGGTCGCAATCCTAACCTAACTAAAGAGGAGATTGAAAACACATTATTAGAAAGTCTTGGTGCTGAAAAAGTTATTTGGCTTCCTTATGGTATTTATCAGGATGAAACCAATGAACACGTAGATAATGTTGCTGCCTTTGTTGGTCCTGCTGAGGTTGTTTTGGCTTGGACAGATGACGAAAATGATCCCCAGTATGCCATGTCAAAAGCAGATCTCGAACTCTTAGAACAGGAAACAGATGCAAAAGGTTGTCACTTCACCATTCATAAATTGCCTATCCCTGCAGTTCGACAAGTTGTGACAGAAGAAGATTTGCCAGGCTACATCTATGAAGAAGGAGAAGAAGAGCGATACGCAGGTGAACGACTAGCAGCTTCCTACGTAAACTTTTATATCGCCAACAAGGCTGTCTTGGTTCCACAGTTTGAGGATGTAAACGACCAAGTGGCCTTAGATATCCTCAGCAAGTGTTTCCCAGACCGTAAAGTTGTCGGAATACCAGCCAGAGATATTCTCTTAGGTGGTGGCAATATCCACTGTATCACCCAACAAATTCCAGAATAGGAGAAAAAGATGAGAAATGTAAGAGTTGCAACCATTCAGATGCAATGCGCTAAGGATGTGGCAACAAATATCCAAACCGCAGAGCGTTTAGTACGTCAGGCTGCTGAGCAAGGAGCCCAAATTATTCTCTTGCCCGAGTTGTTTGAACATCCCTATTTCTGTCAGGAACGTCAGTATGACTACTACCAGTATGCCCAATCTGTAGCGGAAAATACTGCCATTCAGCATTTTAAGGTGATTGCTAAGGAACTACAAGTTGTTTTACCAATCAGTTTCTATGAAAAAGATGGTAATGTCTTGTATAACTCTATTGCCGTCATTGATGCAGATGGGGAAGTGCTGGGCGTTTATCGAAAGACCCATATACCAGATGACCATTATTATCAAGAAAAATTCTATTTCACGCCTGGTAACACTGGTTTCAAGGTCTGGAATACTCGCTATGCTAAGATTGGTATCGGTATCTGTTGGGATCAATGGTTCCCTGAAACAGCGCGCTGTCTTGCATTGAATGGTGCTGAATTGCTCTTTTATCCTACAGCTATCGGTTCAGAGCCAATTTTGGATACAGATAGTTGTGGTCACTGGCAACGTACTATGCAAGGGCACGCAGCAGCGAATATTGTTCCAGTCATCGCAGCCAATCGTTATGGTTTAGAGGAGGTTACTCCTAGTGAGGAAAATGGCGGACAGAGTTCCAGTCTTGACTTCTACGGTTCCTCCTTTATGACGGATGAAACAGGAGCTATTCTAGAACGAGCTGAAAGACAAGAAGAAGCTGTTCTGTTAGCTACTTATAACCTAGACAAGGGAGCAAGTGAACGCCTAAACTGGGGCTTGTTTCGAGATAGAAGACCAGAAATGTATAGACAAATTACAGATTAGTGTGGGAGAAATGAGAGATTCATTCTGCTAGACTAACTTCTTATTAGCAACTATAAGATACTATGGCATCTAGTAAATCGATTTTTATGATTCGCTATTCTTCTCTATTGATTAGTCCGTATTTTAAAATATTAGCAAAAAAGCAAATAGCAGTAACTTCTGTCTATTTGCTTTTCTTTTTTATAGAATATATTTCTCAATAGCACGCGCAACGCCGTCTTCTTCGTTGCTTGAGGTAACGGCATCCGCAAGAGATTTGACATAATCGCTGGCATTTCCCATTGCAATCCCAAGCCCTGCAAACTGGAGCATTTCGATATCGTTATTAGCATCGCCCATGGCCATAATCTCTGAGGAATCAATCTTCAAAATCTCAGCTAGTCGTGAAAGAGCAGTAGCCTTTGTCGTTCCAAGTGGCATTGCTTCATAAATGACAGGCTGCGAACGAACTCCACTGAATCGTTGGCAAAGCTCTTCAGCAAAACGCTGCTCAAAATCGTCTGTTTGTTCTTTTGTTCCTAAAAACATACCTTGGAACATCCGGAACTTTCCACTAGTCGCTTCCTCAAGAGAAATTTCAGTCAGGTCTGAAAATACTAGTTTAGCATCATTTTCAATAACTTGATTGGGCTTGCCACCGAGAACAAAATAATGTGACTCGTCAAAAAGTGTCAACTGAACATCACTCTTTTCAGCAAGGTCATAGAGGTATTCGATGTCAGCTGGACTCAGTTCTTTCCAGTCAACTAGACCCCAATCACTGGTTTGGTGAGTTGAACAACCGTTGTTAACAATAACATATTCGTTCTGGAGGTCAAGCCCCAGTTTTTTGTAGTAGGGGAGGACACCGAAAAGGGGGCGACCCGTACAGAGAACCAGTTTGACACCTTTTTCAATGGCTTTGTGAATAGCAGTAATGTGAGCTTGTGGGATTTCCTTGGCTTCATTGAGGAGGGTTCCATCCATATCCAAGGCTAGTAGTTTAATCATAGGTCTTCCTTCTTTATCTTTTGGTAGTATTATAGCATATTTTGGAGAAGAAATTGATAGAAAGCTTGAGACTAATTGATTTTATAGTTTAAGATGTTTTGATGACAATTCATGATTTGAAGAGGATATTTGGCAAAGATATGCTATACTATGTTTGTCAATGTTGCAACTAGACAAATTAAAAAACCAACTTAATATAATAGTTTTTTTGTAAGTAGGTATGAGTATCAGATTACTCAACTAATCTGAAGAATAATGGAGGAAATATATCATGATTTTAATGACAAAAAATATAAATCTAACAAATGAAGAATTAGAGCTGATACAAGGTGGAGCAGATTCATATGGTAAAAATCCTAATGGTAGGTACGATTGGGAAATAGAACCAGTATTAACTCTGCCGGTTCATGGATTTTGTCCCAGAGGCACCTATGATTTAGGATATATTGGAGGAGGCAATCATCTTTGCAAAGGAAGTGCTGCGAGATTTTAAGTAAAATTTATTAGTAATATGAAGAAACAAGTGGAGAAAGCAGAGAATTTAATATGAAAAAACGGGCTATTCAAATTTTACTAGCATTGTCCTTAATTTTTTACAAATCAACTTGGTTTTGGAGAGTTTTCAATCACCTCGCAAAGCCCTATCTACCAGCAAGTCGTGAATTTTTTCAGATTCTGCTTTTGATGGAGAGCGGAGTTCTTTTCTTAGCGGTCATCTATCTACTGGTTTTTGCAGGAAAGAAAATTTTTCATTTCAAGTGGCAGCTGAGGTACTTCATCTACCTTTTACTGGGCTACATCATTTCATATATGTCTGACTTCCTCTTTTCGTATTTCATATCCCTGTCTTCAAATCAGATTTCTTTGAATGAAACGGTAGAAATGATGGGGAGACAGGAGTTCCCTTATTTCTTGCTCATCGTTTGCTTCATCGCCCCTATTGCTGAGGAATTGATTTATCGAGGTGTGCTTATGACAACCTTTTTCAAAAACTCACCTTGGTACGGAGATGTTTTGCTTTCTGCTATTATTTTCGGTTATATTCATATCAATTTTGCTTTAACTCCTCTTGCTTTTTTCATTTATGCTAGTGGAGGTCTTATTTTAGCTCTATTGTATCGCATGACTAAAAATCTCTACTATCCAATACTAGTTCATATTCTCATTAATATCACTGCCTTCTGGGATGTGTGGTTGCTCCTATTTTCAGGAAGTTAGCTTACTAAAATAATGTCGGAACTTTCCGGCATTTTCTTTTTTCACAAATAGTCAACGGTTTTCTTTTCGATATTGTAGTGGTGTGTATCCAGTTATTTTTTTGAATTGATTTTGAAAATAAGGTTGGCTTGAGAAAGGCAGATAGTGAAGATAGTTAAGAAGAAGAGGATGTTCTTTTTTCCTTTTTGGAAAACTTCTAAAATATGGTATAATGAAAAGATAAAGAAGTTAGGGGTAGAAGATGAACATTCAACAATTACGCTATGTTGTGGCCATTGCCAATAGTGGTACTTTCCGTGAAGCTGCTGAAAAGATGTATGTTAGTCAGCCGAGTCTGTCTATTTCTGTTCGTGATTTGGAAAAAGAGTTGGGTTTTAAGATTTTCCGTCGGACCAGCTCAGGGACTTTCTTGACCCGTCGTGGGATGGAATTTTATGAAAAAGCGCAAGAATTGGTTAAAGGATTTGATATTTTTCAAAATCAGTATGCCAATCCTGAAGAAGAAAAAGATGAATTTTCTGTTGCTAGCCAGCACTATGACTTCTTGCCACCAACTATTACGGCCTTTTCAGAGCGCTATCCTGACTATAAGAACTTCCGTATTTTTGAATCAACTACTGTTCAAATATTAGATGAAGTGGCGCAAGGGCATAGTGAGATTGGGATTATCTACCTCAACAATCAAAATAAAAAGGGGATTATGCAACGGGTTGAAAAATTAGGTCTGGAGGTCATCGAATTGATTCCTTTCCATACCCATATTTATCTCCGTGAGGGTCATCCTTTAGCCCAGAAAGAGGAATTAGTCATGGAGGATTTAGCGGATTTACCAACGGTTCGTTTCACTCAAGAGAAAGACGAGTACCTTTATTATTCAGAGAACTTTGTCGATACCAGCGCTAGCTCACAGATGTTTAATGTGACAGACCGTGCCACCTTGAATGGTATTTTGGAGCGGACGGACGCCTATGCGACAGGTTCTGGATTTTTAGATAGTGACAGTGTTAATGGCATTACAGTTATTCGTCTCAAGGATAACCTAGATAACCGCATGGTCTATGTTAAACGTGAAGAAGTGGAGCTTAGTCAAGCTGGGACTCTCTTCGTAGAAGTCATGCAAGAATATTTTGATCAAAAGAGGAAATCATGAAAAAAAGAGCAATAGTGGCAGTCATTGTACTGCTTTTAATTGGGCTGGATCAGTTGGTCAAATCCTATATCGTCCAGCAGATTCCACTGGGTGAAGTGCGCTCCTGGATTCCCAATTTCGTTAGCTTGACCTACCTGCAAAATCGAGGTGCAGCCTTTTCTATCTTACAAGATCAGCAGCTGTTATTCGCTGTCATTACTCTGGTTGTCGTGATAGGTGCCATTTGGTATTTACATAAACACATGGAGGACTCATTCTGGATGGTCTTGGGTTTGACTCTAATAATCGCGGGTGGTCTTGGAAACTTTATTGACAGGGTCAGTCAGGGCTTTGTTGTGGATATGTTCCACCTTGACTTTATCAACTTTGCAATTTTCAATGTGGCAGATAGCTATCTGACGGTTGGAGTGATTATTTTATTGATTGCAATGCTAAAAGAGGAAATAAATGGAAATTAAAATTGAAACTGGTGGTCTGCGTTTGGATAAGGCTTTGTCAGATTTGTCAGAATTATCACGTAGTCTCGCGAATGAACAAATTAAATCAGGCCAGGTCTTGGTCAATGGTCAAGTCAAGAAAGCTAAATACACAGTCCAAGAGGGTGATGTCGTCACTTACCATGTGCCAGAACCAGAGGTATTAGAGTATGTGGCTGAGGATCTTCCGCTAGAAATAGTCTACCAAGATGAGGATGTGGCTGTCGTTAACAAACCTCAGGGAATGGTTGTGCACCCGAGTGCTGGTCATATCAGTGGAACCCTAGTAAATGCCCTCATGTATCATATTAAGGACTTGTCGGGTATCAATGGGGTTCTGCGTCCAGGGATTGTTCACCGTATTGATAAGGATACGTCAGGTCTTCTCATGATTGCTAAAAACGATGATGCGCATCTAGTACTTGCCCAAGAACTCAAAGATAAAAAGTCTCTCCGCAAATATTGGGCGATTGTTCATGGAAATCTGCCTAATGATCGTGGTGTAATTGAAGCGCCGATTGGCCGGAGTGAAAAAGACCGTAAGAAACAGGCTGTAACTGCTAAAGGGAAGCCTGCAGTGACGCGTTTTCACGTCTTGGAACGCTTTGGCGATTATAGCTTAGTAGAGTTGCAACTGGAGACAGGGCGCACTCATCAAATCCGTGTCCACATGGCTTATATCGGCCATCCAGTCGCTGGTGATGAGGTCTATGGTCCTCGAAAGACTTTGAAAGGACATGGACAATTTCTTCATGCCAAGACTTTAGGTTTTACTCATCCGAGAACAGGTAAGACCTTGGAATTTAAAGCAGATATCCCAGAGATTTTTAAGGAAACCTTGGAGAGATTGAGAAAGTAAGAATGAAAAAGAAATTAACTAGTTTAGCACTTGTAGGCGCTTTTTTAGGTTTGTCATGGTATGGGAATGTTCAGGCTCAAGAAAGTTCAGGAAATAAAATCCACTTTATCAATGTTCAAGAAGGTGGCAGTGATGCGATTATTCTTGAAAGCAATGGACATTTTGCCATGGTGGATACAGGAGAAGATTATGATTTCCCAGATGGAAGTGATTCTCGTTATCCATGGAGAGAAGGAATTGAAACGTCTTATAAGCATGTTCTAACAGACCGTGTCTTTCGTCGTTTGAAGGAATTGAGTGTCCAAAAACTTGATTTTATTTTGGTGACCCATACCCACAGTGATCATATTGGAAATGTTGATGAATTACTGTCTACCTATCCAGTTGACCGAGTCTATCTTAAGAAATATAGTGATAGTCGTATTACTAATTCTGAACGTCTATGGGATAATCTGTATGGCTATGATAAGGTTTTACAGACTGCTGCAGAAAAAGGTGTTTCAGTTATTCAAAATATCACACAAGGGGATGCTCATTTTCAGTTTGGGGACATGGATATTCAGCTCTATAATTATGAAAATGAAACTGATTCATCGGGTGAATTAAAGAAAATTTGGGATGACAATTCCAATTCCTTGATTAGCGTGGTGAAAGTCAATGGCAAGAAAATTTACCTTGGGGGCGATTTAGATAATGTTCATGGAGCAGAAGACAAGTATGGTCCTCTCATTGGAAAAGTTGATTTGATGAAGTTTAATCATCACCATGATACCAACAAATCAAATACCAAGGATTTCATTAAAAATTTGAGTCCGAGTTTGATTGTTCAAACTTCGGATAGTCTACCTTGGAAAAATGGTGTTGATAGTGAGTATGTTAATTGGCTCAAAGAACGAGGAATTGAGAGAATCAACGCAGCCAGCAAAGACTATGATGCAACAGTTTTTGATATTCGAAAAGACGGTTTTGTCAATATTTCAACATCCTACAAGCCGATTCCAAGTTTTCAAGCTGGTTGGCATAAGAGTGCATATGGGAACTGGTGGTATCAAGCGCCTGATTCTACAGGAGAGTATGCTGTCGGTTGGAATGAAATCGAAGGTGAATGGTATTACTTTAACCAAACGGGTATCTTGTTACAGAATCAATGGAAAAAATGGAACAATCATTGGTTCTATTTGACAGACTCTGGTGCTTCTGCTAAAAATTGGAAGAAAATTGATGGAATCTGGTATTATTTTAACAAAGAAAATCAGATGGAAATTGGTTGGGTTCAAGATAAAGAGCAGTGGTATTATTTGGATGTTGATGGTTCTATGAAGACAGGATGGCTTCAATATATGGGGCAATGGTATTACTTTGCTCCATCAGGGGAAATGAAAATGGGCTGGGTAAAAGATAAAGAAACCTGGTACTATATGGATTCTACTGGTGTCATGAAGACAGGTGAGATAGAAGTTGCTGGTCAACATTATTATCTGGAAGATTCAGGAGCTATGAAGCAAGGCTGGCATAAAAAGGCAAATGATTGGTATTTCTACAAGACAGACGGTTCACGAGCTGTGGGTTGGATCAAGGACAAGGATAAATGGTACTTCTTGAAAGAAAATGGTCAATTACTTGTGAACGGTAAGACACCAGAAGGTTATACTGTGGATTCAAGTGGTGCCTGGTTAGTGGATGTTTCGATCGAGAAATCTGCTACAATTAAAACTACAAGTCATTCAGAAATAAAAGAATCCAAAGAAGTAGTGAAAAAGGATCTTGAAAATAAAGAAACGAGTCAACATGAAAGTGTTACAAATTTTTCAACTAGTCAAGATTTGACATCCTCAACTTCACAAAGCTCTGAAACGAGTGTAAACAAATCGGAATCAGAACAGTAGTAGAAAAGAAGGTTTTAGGGCCTTCTTTTTCCTATCAACTCTTTTCTATTTCCTGTTATTCATGTTATAATGGATAAATATGAATAATCGGAGTGAGACTATGAAATACAAACGGATTGTCTTTAAGGTGGGTACTTCTTCTCTGACAAATGAGGATGGAAGTTTATCACGTAGTAAGGTAAAGGATATTACCCAGCAGTTGGCTATGCTGCACGAGGCTGGTCATGAGTTGATTTTGGTGTCTTCAGGTGCCATTGCGGCTGGTTTTGGAGCCTTAGGATTTAAAAAGCGTCCGACTAAGATTGCTGATAAACAGGCTTCAGCAGCGGTAGGGCAGGGGCTTTTGTTGGAAGAATATACGACCAATCTTCTCTTGCGTCAAATCGTTTCTGCACAAATCTTGCTGACCCAAGATGACTTTGTGGATAAGCGTCGTTATAAAAATGCCCATCAGGCTTTGTCGGTTTTACTCAACCGTGGGGCAATTCCTATCATCAATGAGAATGATAGTGTCGTTATTGATGAGGTCAAGGTTGGGGACAATGACACTCTAAGTGCCCAAGTAGCGGCGATGGTCCAAGCAGACCTTTTGGTTCTCTTGACAGATGTGGACGGTCTCTATACTGGAAATCCTAATTCAGATCCAAGAGCCAAACGCTTGGAGAGAATAGAGACCATCAATCGTGAGATTATTGATATGGCTGGTGGAGCTGGTTCGTCAAACGGAACTGGGGGTATGTTAACCAAAATCAAGGCTGCAACTATCGCGACGGAATCAGGAGTTCCTGTTTATATCTGCTCATCCTTGAAATCAGATTCCATGATTGAGGCGGCAGAGGAGACCGAGGATGGTTCTTACTTTGTTGCTCAAGAGAAGGGGCTTCGTACCCAGAAACAATGGCTTGCCTTCTATGCTCAGAGTCAAGGTTCTATTTGGGTTGATAAAGGGGCTGCGGAAGCTCTCTCTCAACATGGAAAGAGTCTTCTCTTATCTGGTATTGTTGAAGCAGAAGGAGCCTTTTCTTACGGTGATATCGTGACAGTATTTGACAAGGAAAGTGGAAAATCACTTGGAAAAGGACGCGTGCAATTTGGAGCATCTGCTTTGGAGGATATGTTGCGTTCTCAAAAAGCCAAGGGTGTCTTGATTTACCGTGACGACTGGATTTCCATTACTCCTGAAATCCAACTACTTTTTACAGAATTTTAGAGGTAAACTATGGTGAGTAGACAAGAACAATTTGAACAGGTACAGGCTGTTAAAAAATCGATTAACACAGCTAGTGAAGAAGTGAAAAACCAAGCCTTGCTAGCCATGGCTGATCACTTAGTGGCTGCTACTGAGGAAATTTTAGCGGCTAATGCCCTCGATATGGCAGCGGCTAAGGGGAAAATCTCAGATGTGATGTTGGATCGTCTTTATTTGGATGCAGATCGTATAGAAGCGATGGCAAGAGGAATTCGTGAAGTGGTTGCCTTACCAGATCCAATCGGTGAAGTTTTAGAAACAAGTCAGCTTGAAAATGGTTTGGTTATCACAAAAAAACGTGTAGCTATGGGTGTCATCGGTATTATCTATGAAAGCCGTCCAAATGTGACGTCTGATGCGGCTGCTTTGACTCTTAAGAGTGGAAATGCGGTTGTTCTTCGTAGTGGTAAGGATGCCTATCAAACAACCCATGCCATTGTCACAGCCTTGAAGAAGGGCTTGGAGACGACTACTATTCATCCAAATGTGATTCAACTGGTGGAGGATACTAGCCGTGAAAGTAGTTATGCTATGATGAAGGCCAAGGGCTATCTAGACCTTCTCATTCCTCGTGGAGGAGCTGGCTTGATCAATGCAGTGGTTGAGAATGCGATTGTACCTGTTATCGAGACAGGGACTGGGATTGTCCATGTCTATGTGGATAAGGATGCAGACGAAGACAAGGCGCTGTCTATCATCAACAATGCTAAAACCAGTCGTCCTTCTGTTTGTAATGCCATGGAGGTTCTGCTGGTTCATGAAAACAAGGCAGCAAGCATCCTTCCTCGCTTGGATCAAATGCTGGTTGCAGAGCGTAAGGAAGCTGGACTGGAACCAATTCAATTCCGCCTAGATAGCAAAGCAAGCCAGTTTGTTTCAGGTCAAGCTGCTCAAGCACAAGACTTTGATACCGAGTTTTTAGACTATATTCTAGCTGTTAAGGTTGTGAGCAGTTTAGAAGAAGCGATTGCGCATATTGAATCCCACAGTACCCATCATTCGGATGCCATTGTGACGGAAAATGCTGAAGCTGCAGCATACTTTACAGATCAAGTGGACTCTGCAGCGGTGTATGTTAATGCCTCAACTCGTTTCACAGATGGAGGACAATTTGGTCTTGGTTGTGAAATGGGGATTTCTACTCAGAAATTGCACGCGCGTGGTCCAATGGGCTTGAAAGAGTTGACCAGCTACAAGTATGTGGTCACTGGTGATGGGCAGATAAGGGAGTAAGAGATGAAGATTGGATTTATCGGTTTGGGGAATATGGGTGCTAGCTTGGCAAAATCTGTCTTGCAGACTAGGACGTCAGATGAGATTCTCCTTGCCAATCGTAGTCAAGCTAAGGTAGATGCTTTCATTGCAGACTTTGGTGGTCAGGCTTCCAGCAATGAAGAAATGTTTGCAGAAGCAGATGTGATTTTTCTAGGTGTTAAGCCTGCTCAGTTTTCTGAACTGCTTTCTCAATACCAGACCATCCTTGAAAAAAGAGAAAGTCTTCTTTTGATTTCGATGGCAGCTGGATTGACCTTAGAAAAACTAGCAAGTCTTATCCCAAGCCAACACCGAATTATTCGTATGATGCCTAATACCCCTGCTTCTATCGGGCAAGGAGTGATTAGTTATGCCTTGTCTCCTAATTGCAGGGCTGAGGACAGTGAGATCTTTTGTCAGCTTTTAGCCAAGGCTGGTCTCTTGGTTGAATTAGGAGAAAGCTTAATCAATGCAGCGACAGGTCTTGCAGGTTGTGGACCAGCCTTTGTCTATCTCTTTATTGAGGCCTTGGCAGATGCAGGTGTTCAGACGGGATTACCACGAGAAACAGCCTTGAAAATGGCAGCCCAAACTGTGGTAGGAGCTGGGCAATTGGTCCTAGAAAGCCAGCAACATCCTGGAGTTTTGAAAGATCAAGTTTGTAGTCCAGGCGGTTCGACTATTGCTGGCGTAGCAAGCTTAGAAGCGCATGCTTTTCGAGGCATAGTCATGGAGGCAGTTCATCAAGCCTATAAACGAACACAAGAACTAGGTAAATAAGAGGTAGTTTTATCTGCCTCTTTTATGGTGGTTGATACTCTTCGAAAATCAAATTCAAACTGCGTCAGCTTCACCTTGCCGTACTCAAGTACAGCCTGCGGCTAGCTTCCTAGTTTGCTCTTTGATTTTCATTGAGTATGAAATGAGAAGACAAAAAGATTGTCACAAACCCCTATTTTTTTGATAGAATAGAAGTAGTAAAAAAGAAATGAGTTAGACATGTCAAAAGGATTTTTAGTCTCTCTTGAGGGACCAGAGGGAGCAGGCAAGACCAGTGTTTTAGAGGCTCTGCTACCAATTTTAGAGGAAAAAGGAGTAGAGGTGTTGACGACCCGTGAACCTGGCGGAGTCTTGATTGGGGAGAAGATTCGGGAAGTGATTTTGGATCCAAGTCATACTCAGATGGATGCTAAAACAGAGCTACTTCTCTATATTGCCAGTCGCAGACAGCATTTGGTGGAAAAAGTTCTTCCAGCCCTTGAAGCTGGCAAGTTGGTCATCATGGATCGTTTTATCGATAGTTCTGTTGCCTATCAGGGATTTGGTCGTGGCTTAGATATTGAAGCCATTGACTGGCTCAATCAGTTTGCGACAGATGGCCTCAAACCCGATTTGACACTCTATTTTGACATCGAGGTGGAAGAAGGGCTGGCTCGTATTGCTGCTAATAGTGACCGCGAGGTTAATCGTTTGGATTTGGAAGGGTTGGACTTGCATAAAAAAGTTCGTCAAGGCTACCTTTCTCTTCTGGATAAAGAGGGAAATCGCATTGTCAAGATTGATGCTAGTCTCCCTTTGGAGCAAGTTGTGGAAACTACCAAGGCTGTCTTGTTTGACGGAATGGGCTTGGCCAAATGAAACAAGATCAACTAAAGGCTTGGCAACCAGCTCAGTTTGACCGTTTTGTCCGTATCTTAGAACAAGACCAGCTCAATCACGCCTATCTCTTTTCAGGTTTCTTTGGAAGCTTGGAAATAGCGCAATTTTTAGCTAAGAGCCTCTTTTGTACGGATAAAGTTGGCGTCTTACCATGTGAGAAATGCCGAAGTTGCAAGCTGATTGAACAGGAAGAGTTTCCAGATGTCACCTTGATTAAGCCAGTCAATCAGGTCATCAAGACAGAACGCATTCGGGAATTGGTGGGACAGTTTTCTCAAGCAGGGATTGAAAGCCAGCAACAGGTCTTTATCATCGAGCAAGCGGATAAAATGCATCCCAACGCAGCCAATTCTCTGCTCAAGGTCATCGAAGAACCCCAGAGTGAAGTTTATATTTTCTTCTTGACTAGCGATGAGGAAAAGATGTTACCGACAATCCGAAGTCGGACTCAGATCTTCCACTTTAAAAAGCAAGAAGAAAAACTTATCTTACTCTTAGAACAAATGGGACTTGTTAAGAAAAAAGCGACTCTTTTAGCTAAGTTTAGTCAATCGCGAGCTGAAGCAGAAAAGTTGGCTAATCAGGCAAGTTTTTGGACCTTGGTCGATGAAAGTGAACGCCTGCTGACTTGGTTAGTAGCTAAGAAAAAAGAAAGTTATCTACAGGTTGCCAAATTAGCCAACTTGGCAGATGATAAGGAAAAACAGGATCAGGTTTTACGGATTCTTGAAGTTCTCTGTGGGCAGGACCTCTTGCAGGTAAGAGTAAGAGTGATTCTACAAGATTTACTAGAAGCTAGAAAAATGTGGCAAGCTAATGTCAGCTTTCAAAATGCCATGGAATATCTGGTCTTGAAAGAAATATAAACTCAAAAATGAATGATAAAGAAAGGAAAGGGCTGTTTTATGGACAAAAAAGAATTATTTGACGCGCTGGATGAGTTTTCCCAACAGTTATTGGTAACCTTGGCCGATGTGGAAGCCATCAAGAAAAATCTCAAGAGCCTGGTAGAGGAAAATACAGCTCTTCGTTTGGAAAATTCTAAGTTGCGAGAACGCTTGGGTGAGGTGGAAGCAGATGCTCCTGTCAAGGCCAAGCATGTTCGTGAAAGTGTCCGTCGCATTTACCGTGATGGATTTCACGTATGTAATGATTTTTATGGACAACGTCGAGAGCAGGACGAAGAATGTATGTTCTGTGATGAGTTGTTATACAGGGAGTAGGCATGCAAATTCAAAAAAGTTTTAAGGGGCAGTCTCCCTATGGCAAGCTGTATCTAGTGGCAACGCCGATTGGCAATCTAGATGATATGACTTTTCGTGCTATCCAGACCTTGAAAGAAGTGGACTGGATTGCTGCTGAGGATACGCGCAATACAGGTCTTTTGCTCAAGCATTTTGACATTTCCACCAAGCAGATCAGTTTTCATGAGCACAATGCCAAGGAAAAAATTCCTGATTTGATTGGTTTCTTGAAAGCAGGGCAAAGTATTGCTCAGGTCTCTGATGCCGGTTTGCCTAGCATTTCAGACCCTGGTCATGATTTGGTTAAGGCAGCTATTGAGGAAGAAATTGCAGTTGTTACAGTTCCAGGTGCCTCTGCAGGAATTTCTGCCTTGATTGCCAGTGGTTTAGCGCCACAGCCACATATCTTTTACGGTTTTTTACCGAGAAAATCAGGTCAACAGAAGCAATTTTTTGGCTCTAAAAAAGATTATCCTGAAACACAGATTTTTTATGAATCACCTCATCGTGTAGCAGACACGTTGGAAAATATGTTAGAAGTCTACGGTGACCGCTCCGTTGTCTTGGTCAGGGAATTGACCAAAATCTATGAAGAATACCAAAGAGGTACAATTTCTGAATTGCTGGAAAGCATCTCTGAAACGTCTCTCAAGGGTGAATGTCTTCTGATTGTTGAAGGTGCCAGTCAGGATGTGGAAGAAAAAGACGAGGAAGACTTGTTCTTAGAAATCCAAGCTCGTATCCAGCAAGGTATGAAGAAAAATCAAGCTATTAAGGAAGTAGCTAAGATTTACCAGTGGAATAAGAGTCAACTCTACGCTGCCTACCACGACTGGGAAGAAAAACAATAAAGGGAGATAGGATGTAATAATTCTGTCTGTTTCTGTTTAACTTAATTAGTGATGATAATATAAAGATGTATCACTTGGTATAGAAGCTTTGGTATTAAGTTTTTTATTAAGCCCATACGGAATACCGATGGTTGGAGCAGCAGTTATAGCGTTCTTAGAAGGTATAAATAGAAAAATAAGGTCATTTTAAATCAAAGGATTGATAAATCAGAAAGAAGGTGATTTTTTGCGAACATACGAAAATAAAGAAGAACTAAAAGCTGAGATAGAGAAAACATTTGAGAAATATATTTTAGAATTTGATAATATTCCAGAAAATTTAAAAGATAAGAGAGCTGATGAAGTTGACAGAACTCCAGCAGAAAACCTTGCTTATCAGGTTGGTTGGACCAACTTGGTTCTTAAATGGGAAGAAGATGAAAGAAAGGGGCTTCAAGTAAAAACACCATCGGATAAATTTAAATGGAATCAACTTGGTGAATTATATCAGTGGTTCACAGATACCTACGCTCATTTATCTCTGCAAGAGTTGAAAGCAAAATTAAATGAAAATATTAATTCTATCTCTGCAATGATTGATTCGTTGAGTGAGGAAGAATTATTTGAACCGCATATGAGAAAGTGGGCTGATGAAGCGACTAAAACAGCGACTTGGGAAGTGTATAAGTTTATTCATGTAAATACGGTTGCACCTTTTGGAACTTTCAGAACTAAAATCAGAAAATGGAAGAAGATAGTATTATAAATTATATTTTTAACTTTAAAAAATTTCATAAAAATGGTTACCAAAGGCGATAGAAGAAAAACTATCGTCTTTTTCTTTGCAAATTTTTAAGAAGGGAGGTGATCTTGCATGGACTTTGAATATTTTTATAACAGAGAAGCGGAAAGATTTAACTTCTTAAAAGTACCGGAGATATTAGTTGATAGAGAAGAATTTCGGGGCTTATCAGCAGAAGCAATTATCCTTTATTCCATACTTCTTAAACAGACAGGAATGTCATTTAAGAATAACTGGATAGACAAGGAAGGCAGAGTATTTATCTTTACTGTCGAAGAAATTATGAAAAGAAGAAATATCTCAAAGCCAACTGCCATAAAAACATTAGATGAGCTTGATGTAAAAAAAGGAATAGGACTGATCGAAAGAGCAAGGCTTGGACTTGGTAAGCCGAACATCATTTATGTTAAAGACTTTATGAGTATATTTCAGGTAAAAGAAAATGACTTACAGAAGTCAAAAAACTTAACTTCAGAAGTAAAAGATTTTAACCTCAGAAGTAAAGAAAATGAACTTCAAGAGGTTAAGAACCTTGACTCTAACTATATAGAGAATAATAAGAGTAAGTATAGTAAGAGAGAATATAGTTTTGGTGAAAACGGACTTGGAACATTTCAAAATGTGTTTTTAGCTGCTGAAGATATATCGGATTTACAAATCATAATGAACTCACAGCTTGAGAATTACATTAGACTTCCTGCAAAACTAGAATCCTAGTTCATGATTGATAATACCAGCACTCAA
>ERZ1023497.114-NODE-114-length-38337-cov-9.718092_pt1 | contig 38337 bp, 51 predicted proteins | sample MGYA00380543_ERZ1023497 | MGnify/ENA primary metagenome ERZ1023497 (study PRJEB33173, sample SAMEA4830384) | metagenome | study: EMG produced TPA metagenomics assembly of the PRJEB25223 data set... | reverse complement strand
TAAATTGAAAAGTATATTTGTAAGGCTATGTTTATATTATCAGAATATTCTATATATTACAAATGATAAATAAAAAAGGCGCCGAAGCGCCGAGAAGAGTAATTGTTCGAATGATTGCAATAATTAGTATAGGGTTACTAATTGCTAAAATATAGTAACACAATTTAGTTTTTTATACAAATTATTTTTAATAACTAACTAAATGTACCCCACGCATCACCTGCACGTGAGCCGTTACCTGCTGAGTTTCCAATCGGCATATAGACACGAGCCCCACTATCTACAGTCCATGCAATCCAAATATAACCATCAAAGTCGTATACTTCGTCATAGTTAACTGATTGACCTGTGTATAACATGCCTGCAATTTCCCAACCAGTCCACGGACCGTTGTATCTTGTATAGATATCAGATGAAGCTGTAAATTTTGCCTTTTCGGGTTTCCATAAAATACCGTGTGTATTTCTACGCCATTTATTACCGACTTTTTTACTTTTAGCTTTAACTGGGTTCTTTTTCTGTTTGTCAGTTGGAATAGTAACGCCATCTGTAATGTTGTCAGGTTCCCCAATTTCTATAGTAGGGTTGTTATAATACTTCTTGATTTCTTTAATGAAGTAATCTTGCATTTCTAGTTGTTTTGCTGTTGGTGGTGCTCCATTTATGATTGGGTCGAAATCAACATGCAATGCCATACTTCTGTGTGGGCATGCTGTAGGTACAAACTGATTGTGTAGCTTAACCGTTTTTCTGTTAGGTTCAATCCCATAATATAGCATGTCAATACCAGCTTGTTTAAATACAGCTTGCTCATTCTTAGCAAAGTCTTTGTTGCTAGCACTCATTGAGTCGCATACCTCATAGCCTAGATAATGACCATTGCCATATAAATCTGCTACATGCCATGCAATACGGAACGTGTCAATTGCACGCCACATTGTCTTTCTATCTCCATAGTAATGCGCAACGCCTCCCTCATAACGAGCCACAGACGCATTGCTTAAATGATTGTATTGCTCTTTAGCTGAAATGCTATCAGCTGTGTTATGAATAACCACACCATCAATCGACCCGACACGTTTATTCATAGTATAATTAATAGATTGATTAATCGTTTCAATCTTAGTTGCCTCTGTTGTTACGCCTTTTTCAGCATCGTCATATGGTGGACGAATAACGCCTACAAAATCATCATACACATGGTCTTGTACAAAAGAAGCTGGACTGCCATTGTCCGAGGCGTTATACCAATTTTGGTCGATACTATCGAATAAATATTGATTTGCACCTGTAATCATACCAGTATGACCATATTTACCATCATCTAATATGAAAATGTCGCCTTTTTGTGGCACAAACTCCTCTGTATTCTCAATAAATTGAAACTCGTCAGGCCAATTATAATCTGGCAATTCATTTGCGTTTCCTGAGGGGTGGAAATCGTAATGTTCATTAGTAAATGTTGTGACTAAATCGACACATTGCGCCCCTGCAAAATTATCAGCGTCTAATCTTTTTCCTATTTGCTTAACTGCCCAATTCACTGCGTCTTGTTTCTTCATATTTTAGCCTCCATAATAAAAAGCCGACCCATAGGCCGACTCATCATGATTTATTTTTTAGGTTGTTTTGCGTTGGCTCCTCCACCAAGTTTTTCTGCATCTTTACCCTGTCTATTTTTAAATATTTCCCAAATACCTGTTGCCATGAGTCCACTAATCAAACCAGCCAATAAGCGACCGCCAAATGACAACTCAGATACGATTTCAGGAATAAACACCGAAACGGCTCCTATAATGACACCAATAACCATGCCTGCAACAGGCAACCAGTTTTTCGGAATTACGTTTACTTTCTTTAATACTTGCACTAGGGCACCCGTAATAACTGCAATAACCCCAGCAAATGCGATAATTTGTTCCATTGTTAGCCTCCTATAATTTTTCAAAATAAAAAGGCCACTTATTTGTGACCTTGATTGCTATAAAAACGATTTTCGAAATTATCAAAACGAGTTGTTAAAGTATCAATTTTCGAGCTTACTTCTAAAATTATTTTAGTTTCTTCTCTTTGCCTTTCAACTGACTCTTTTATGTCTAGAATGTCATTCCTGTGTTCCCTGACTTCCGACTCAATTCGAGTAATTCTGTTTTCATTATCTCGTTTATCCTTACCTACTTTAAAAAATAGTCCTACTACAGTAACTATTAGAGGTGCGACCGTAAAAATAAACCAGTTTGTTAGTTCGCTCGCATTCAATTTAAATCCTCCAATTACTCGTTGACATATTCTTGTTGTGTTTTATAGGCTTCAAGTTCTTTATAAGCCATTTCTAGCTCTGTTTGTAGTTTGGTGCTTCTTTGAATTTCTTCAAATAGTCTGTGCTGTATTACTGCTTTTTCAATTTCGTTTTGTTTATCTTCGTTCATTTTCTAATGCCTCCACTTTTTCGTTTAGTTGCTGAATCGCTCTAAATGAATGAGTAATCATGTCATATAGGTTTACCCCGTCGCCATCAACAAAGTTTTCATGTGTTTTGTACTCATCGCCAATAACTAAGCCATAGTGCTTTTTATCATTATCACTATTCTTATATTTAAATGTGTACAGCTCTGTTTCTTTAGAGATTACTGACAGTGCGTCATCTTCCCATTGATTAATATTTTCTTTGTATCTCTCAAGCGATTTATTATTAAAACCTGAGGCCTCAACGGGTTTATATGTCGGCGCTCCATTGTTATAACCGTTTATGTCTGTAACCCTTAACGCTCCATTAACACAAGCATAAACATGTGTATTTTTCGCTAACCAGTCGCCTTGAAAACCTGCACCATAAAAATACCCTGAACCTATGTCTCCGTTATCATTAGTGGCATAAACTACGGGTAGCTGCTTTGCAAATCTGATACCTGAACCCATTTTTGTACCTGAACCCGTTAAGTTGCCGTACAACAAAGCTCCGTCTGTATCTAAAGCACTAGGGTTATCTTTTACATAGAATTGAAATTCATTAACACCTTTTCGTGTATTCGAAAATGGACGCATGTAAATTGAATATTTATTACTCCCTATGTTTACAGTGTCATCTGCTTCAAGAACCATACGGTTAGAGTCTGACCTCAGAGCAACAACTCCTAAACCTGATTGCAAGGTCACTCCTCTTGCAGTGCCTCCATATGTATAATCGAAAAATTCTAAAGTACCTGAGGCCTCTCGAGAATTACCATCTATAAAGGTAGATATTCCAAAATCTGATACATAGATAGAGCGGTCTTCATCATTATTTCTAAATCTTAAATGTCCATCTTTAAAACGAGTAAAAACATTATTAGTAGTTGTTTTTCCTTGCCATTGACGAGTATAAGTACCGTATAAATTCATTTCATCATTTGTCATTGATATATATTTATCGCCATCGCCTCCGACTACATTTACGAGGTTTGCGTCTAGTGTCCCGCCTCTAATGTAATCGGCATTTAGTGCACCAGCAGTAATAAGACTAGCGTTTATGGCACCCCTTGTAATAGCATTATGAAAAGTTTTCCCGCCATCTTTACTCACACCTAAACCACTTGAATTTAATAGTGTCACATAGTTAGGATTGTCTTTATCAACTGCCATGATACCTTGTTCACTGAAAGACAACTCTGTTGAAGTCTTTTGTAGCATTTCAGTAGCTTCATTAATTGCACGAGGCAAAACAGATTCTCTTATTTTGCTACGTCCTGCTGTTAAGTCATTCATATCAGATATGGCGCCTGCTTGTTTTTGCTGATATCTTACTGCACGTTTTGGGTCGCCAACTACGATTGATTGCTTAATGACTTTATGGTGCGCGTCCCTTGTTGTTTTAATTTCTTGAATACGCAATAACCTGTTGAAATTAATCGTTTCATCAATAACGGGTATTTCGTCTCCTATTTCAGGCTGGGCAAAAGGATAATTACTTCCAAGCGCCACAAAGTCAAATTCAATTGATAGTTTGAGAGACTCTTCAACTGTCTGTTTCAGTTTTGCGTCCATCGTTGCTTTTTTTGTAATATTTCCATTTGTAAGAGGCTCAGCCTCACGAATACCGAACAACTCAATCATAGGACTTTCAGCATTTTCAGGGTACTCACGAGTTAGGTTTGCCTCATGCATGTTGTCCTCTCCCTCATAATCGCCGTAGCCTCTAATGTATGTATAAAAGCTTGTTGCATCTTCTTCAAAAGATATGTCATTAGCATTGAGCCTTTTAGAAATATAATAAGCTGGACGGCGTGAAATACGCTCGCCCAACTTGAAATTTTTTGATGCTGGCTCATATTGGAACTCATAACCATATCTTTGTAAGGCTTTCAGGAACATAGCAAACTTCGTTTGTCCGTCCCCTGCATTTTCCCACTCAATAGCGTCTGAATGATTAAGCAATACAAAAGAATATGGCGTGTTTTTAAAAATCATGCTGAAAAAGTCGTCTGCTGTTCTGCTACCTGTCACATTTTCATAAATTCTATGTGTTTCTAAATAGTCGAATTGCTCCTCTTTTGCTGTAATCTCTACTGTTTGTTTATCTTTTAGCGCTTTTCTCTTAGCGATAACAACAACGTAAACCTGACTGTCACTTTTACCCGTTACGTTTTCAACTCGCCATAATTTAGCTATGTCATTTATAAAATCTTTTGTTTGGCTATTTTCGTATATTGTGAACGTAAGCATACCGTCACTATTCATTTTGGTCGTGTGGTTCGTTACTGCCTCAACTGGGTATGCTTTATCGTTTAAATCTTTTAATATCAAAGCCATCTATCGCACCTACCCTTACTCTTCTTCGGTTGGTTTATAATTTTTGTTAACTTTGAACTCTCCATTGTTGAATAGATAATATTTAGGTTTAAAATTCTCAACAAAATTGGTCGGCACCTCTTCATATGGCACACTTATTTCGTCTTCTATCCCTCCAACTATTGCGTATCCTGTTATTTCATCGTTTTCGTTAACAGTTATTTTTAATTCTTCATTTTCATTCTCGTTTTGTTGTTCCATTACTTAACCCCCTCAATCCTACGTATTTCAGGCATATAGTCTTTACCTGTAGCAGTGTCACTTTCGACGCGAATACTATGAGTAACCCCCATCTTTGTTGGGTCAGAGGATTCCAGGTTTAAATCTAACTCCATTAGAGTAGCCCCATTTGCACTATTGCCTAAATTAAAAGGTCTTAATATAGCATGATTTGAGGCAAAACTTGCAAATAAAGTATCGTTTCCGCCTATATGGTTCATATCAACCTTTAAGTAACTGTATTTTCTAGGGTCATCATTTAGCGTTATTTGGCCACTAGCATCTGAAAAGCTACCACTGAAAAGTTCAACTTTAGTTCCGTCCATTGGTTCCCAATCTAGCCATTCATTATAATATCTTTTCAAAAACATTTGAGTAGAGTTGTAAGGTCTAAAAATGATGTGTTTTAAATTGTCATAATCACTTCTTGTTTGAACAGTTGTAAAACCTGCTGTTGAAGTTGCTGGCAAATCTATAGGTGTGCTAGTTGTATAATGATATCCGGGCTCTAAAGCATGTAATTTTTCAGTATCATTATTTAACGATATTGTTTGATGCGCTCCTGAATCATCTGTAAGTTTATACTTTTGCATATTATCAATATTTTCATTTTCCAAAGCACTCAACGCCTCTTGCTTTGCTCGTTCAATATCATCAAGTGAAGTATTTGTACTATCTGCAAGTTTAGATATATAATCATTGAATTTAGTTGTAAATTCTTCCGTTTTATCTTTCAAATCTTGTTCAACTTCACTCATATGATTGTCAGTTTCTTCATGTGCTTTATTTATAGAATTAACTGCATTCTGCTCTGTTTCTTTTATGTTACTCTCAGATTGACTTTGTATACTTTTTATAGATTCTATAGCTGAGTCTTTAGTTTCAATAACTTCTGTAGTAAGGTCATCTATTTTCTTCTCATACTCTGATATGATACTGGCTAACTCATCTTTAAACGGGCTGAAAGGGTCTAAGTCAATCTCACTAAAAGGTTGCCATTCATCGTGAACATGAGCGTAAACACGTTGTTCATCAATAACAGTAATTAATGATTTGTCGTTTGCCTCTGCTGGCAAATCTGTTTTAGTTTCGACTGGCTCCAACATTTTAATTGTGTTGGCGTCCTTTATTTCTTCCCACATGTTCTCACTCAGTCTTTTATCAGTTGCGTCAATTTGGTCATATAGTTCTTCATAGTTTTTATTATGATTTTCTAAATTACTCAGGTCTAAAGGCGTTGTTATTTCATTTCTTGCCATATTATGATGACCTCCTATAAATAGTAATATCTACATTCAACTTGAGCCTCAATATCATAAGCTTTGTTAAATGTAAGTTTATTTTTTCCAGTTTCCATTATTGGTATACCGTAATTTGTACTTGTAAGTATGTTCAAGCCATTTTTGTAGTAACTACCTGACTCGTATGTAATAACATCGCCTTTTTTAACATTAGCTTCTTTTAGATCTATTTCGCATTGGGTGCCATTAAAACCAAATTTCATTGTGCTTGCTGGCGTTCCTCTGAATGTGAACCGTAAAACCAAATGTTGGTTAAATTGGTCTATCTTCACATTCCCAAAATTGAAAACATCTTGTTCTTTACCTTTGCTTATGTCAAACGTGTATTGCCTTGTCATCGGGTCGCTTGATAAACCCATGCCATAAGACCATATAGGCTCATCGACATAATTAAGCCCGTCACGTTCAAGGTCTAATGATGTGCCAATACTTTCAGCGAATGGCAACTCAATCGTTGTAAATGTCATTGAACCAGTGCCTTTTTTGCCTGATTGCTCCATTTCTTCACATTCTGTAATACGTACAAAATAACGTTTACCAGTTGAAACCTCGTTGTCTGTTTGTGGACTGTCGAAAACTGTATCGTTTCCGTACTGGTCTGTTGTTATTGCGGTATCATTGTAAGTTGTATCTTTGAATTCATATTGTTGCTCTTGAGGTCTGCGCATTTCTTGCACATAAAAAGGCTCATCGTCGTATACCAACTCATATATTAAATCTCTATAGAGTGGATAAGACGCTAAACTTTCAGCAACAAAAACAAAAGGAACGCTGATTGAGCGCTCCTTATAGGTCATTCCCGCATCGAACGTACCGTGCAGGCCTTTAATATCTTGTTTTTCTTGCTCAACCTCAATTGGACTGATAACAACATCTTTAACCGTAACGCCGTATTGTCCCAGCGTATAGCTAGTGCCATCTAGCTTTGTGATTTTTAAGTCCAATTGTTTAACCTCCTAAAATGAAAGTACCTCGCCATCACGAGCAGTAATATTGTTGACTTTAGCCGTCAACACTTCGTCGTCAGTGTCGAGTTGTACATGTAATGTAGTTTTGTTAGGTTCAGCCTTAAATGTTGTTGTGTGGTTCGTCTGTACTTGTCCTTTAGCTGATAGGTTGTCTAGCTCTCGGCTAATACCTTGTACCATTGGTTGTGCTTGTAATTCAGGATTAAAGCCATTTGTCATATTTTTAGCAATACTGGCTGTGTCTTTGATGACATTACGCCCCTCTTTGTTTAGGCCTATTGCCATACCCTCCATTGTATAGCCACCAATTTCTTTAAATACTCTTGATGGGGAGTGTATTTTTAATAGACTCTTAGCGGCGTTAACTGCATTACTAACTACACCCTTAGCAGCACTCACTAATGAACCAGCCATGTTTTTAATTCCGTTTATCATACCGCGAATTAAGTCTCCACCTGCTGAAACCATGTCGCCAACGAAAGATTTCGCTGAGCTGACAGCATTTTGAACGCCTGATGTTACTGCGCTGACTACACTGCTAAATCCTGATGTAACTGCACTAATAATGCCACTCATCGCTGATGTTATTGCACTAAGAACATTGTTCCAGCCACTTGTTACTGAACTAACGATATTTGATATAAATGAACTAATCATGCTAACGATTGACGACCATATACTTGATACCGTTGAGGCAATAGAGCTTAGTATTGATGAAATCGTACTCATTACGTTATTCCAGCCTGATGATACCGTGCTGACAATACTTGATATGAACGAACTAATCGCACTAACGATTGATGACCATATGCTTGATACTGTTGACGCTATCGAGCTAAAGATTGATGAGGTCGTACTTGATATACTTGACCATGCTGAACTTACTGCACTGACAATACTTGATACAATTGAGCTTATCGTGCTAACCAGCGATGACCATATGGAAAATGCTATGCCGACCAATGACGACCACATAGAAGACGCTGTGCTTGTTATTGAAGACCATATTGAAGACAGTATGCCAACTAATCCCTGTACTACGGATTGCACAGCATTAACAATGGCTGACCAAACAGAAGAGGCTACACCTTTAAGCGCATTCCACGCTGTTGTGGCATTCTGAGTAATGCTATTCCACAAATTAGATAACCATTCTTTAAGAATGTTAAAAATGTTTTGCGCTGCTGTAACAATCGCCTGCCAAATAGCCTGCCCTGCTGATTGGATTGTCTGCCAAGCTCCTGACCAGTCGCCTGATAGGGCTTGTAGTAACGCAGTAATCGTGCTGACAATAACCTCCATCGCTACAGTTATTACCATCTTGATAAGCTCCCACACAACTTGCGTAGTAGCCTTTATGGTATTCCATGCTTGCTCGACTATAGGCCTAATAACATTTATGGCCGTTTCAACTACAGCAACAATTTGGTTCCATGTATTTTGAAAAATAGGAACTAAAGGTGCAACGATTTCACTTATTCTTGAAATCAATTGTGATACAAATTGTATAATGGCTTGAACTGCCTGCATAACAGCTTGAGAAATTGCATTCCATGCATCAATCATCGCTGTTCTTACTGTTTCTGAACTATTCCACAATGCCACCATTACAGCAATAACCGCACCTACTACGGCAACAATGCCGAGTATTGGAGCTGATAAACCTGCAAATGCTGTTCCTAATGCTGACAAGGCTGTCATAACCATACTACCTACCGAAGTAAAGCCCATAAACTGAGCGACTAAAGGCAATATCCCTTGTGTAACAGCTAGGATAGATGGCATTAGAGCCATAAATGCACCTGCTAATGTTACTAGTAAACCTAATACAGCTCCGACAACTGGGTGTGTTTGTGTAAGCTCTGCCAGCCAACCTGTAAATGATTCTGTTACGTTTAACACAGCTTGTGCAAGTGGCGCCATTCCTACTGCTAAATTTACGATAAGATTAATAATATTACCTATTAAACTTAGTAGAGTCGGTCCATTGGTTTGCACATAATCAATAAATTGTTGGAATCCGTCGGACTCCGCAATTGTTGCACTCCATTGCTCAAATCTATTCGCCATTTGCGCTAAGCTCTCAAATATAAGTTGTGAGTTTGGCGCAAATGCTTTCATTAAGTTGAAGATACCTCTAAAAGTTGAGCCGAATATCTCGCCAATTAAAGGCAAGTTAGTTTTCACATATTCTGTAAAATTCTGAATGGCCTGACTGCCTTCAACGCTATTTGCCCAATTATTGAATGATTTGCCCATGTTCTCAAAACCTTGAGAAACCCATTCAGTCAAAGGAGCTAAATTAGTAACTAATGCAATAAGTCCTGAGCCGAAGTTACCAACAGCACTCAACATGTTATTGAATATCTTAACACCAGTTGAGCCCATCATTTCAAAGAAGTTTGATGCAGTCTGTGACTCTTGAGCCCACTTCAAAGTTGCCTGACTGGCACTTTCCATGCCTTTAGCTACACCATCTAAGAATGGTGTTAAACCTTGTAAAGCAACTTTTGCTGTGTTAACTGCATTTGCTAATGTGTTGAATATCTGTGATTGGTTTTGAGCTACAACGCCCTCCCATGCAGATTTTAAACTGTCCACTGCTGACTCATATTTTTCAACTTCACTCGTAACCTCTAGTGTGCCATCTTCGACCATCTGCAATGCACTCATTGCCATAGCGCCAAAACCAACGACACCAGCACCAGCTGTTGCAAATGCGCCGACCATGCCTAAAGCACCACCAGCAACTACACCCACTGCATTTAATACAGCCATCAAAGCTGGTACAAGTGAGGCTATAGCTGGAACTAACATAGTAATACTAGATATCATAGAGCCTTTTATAACATTACTTACTACAGTTCCTACTGTTCTTATTCTTGTAGCCAATCCATCTAAGGCACTTCCGTAATTATCTATAGCTCGAACTACAGAACGGAAACCATTTAATGCTGATTTGCTATCTACAATCAGTCGTGTACGGTGTTTGTTAGGAATGGAGCGTAACATCGCTTTAAATCGTTCAATAGCTGATATAGCACCCGAACTGTTTACATCTAGTGTTGATTTAGCCCTCATACGGCTGAATTCGCTCATGTCTGATTTAGCTTGTTTCATCTTAGCTCTAAACTCAGCTGTATTTGCGCCTATTTTAGCGTCTTTTATACTTTCAGCAGTTCGTTTAAAATCTCTAGCAACTTGTTTTGCTCTTTCAATTTGCCTTTTAAACTTTGATGTATCTGCATCAATCGAGGTGCTAATCTTATACTCAGATTTTGCCATGCTTTAACCCTCCTTACTTTTTATTATGGTTTTTGATTTGTTTTAATACATCAAGCGACGGTTTATCATTTTTATTATTCTTTTCAGGATTTTCAAGCTCAATAGGCTTTCCTTTATTCAATCGCTTAACGTTCTTTTCATAATCGAGTATGTCGTTTACTGAATTGAACATATACTCTTCTTTTTTGTTCTTGCCTGTTCCAACTTCTTTAGTAGCTTCTGCGTCCCTGATTGCAAATGCTAGTTTATAGATGTTGTACTCTTCCTTGAGACGTTCATACTCAAGTGCATACATGCGATAATTAAACTCACATAACGTCATTTGTTCTATGTAATTAATATCGTAGATACCGAGCTCACTCATACATAAAACGACAATTCGGTCATATGTGAGTGGCTCATTATCTTCGTTTACTTCTCTTTCTTGCTCTTCGGTTTGTGCTCGTCGGGTACTAGGTTTAGGGTTGTAGGTCGCTTTCCCAGCTCCTTAATGATTTCTTCGCCGAATTCTTGAAAACCTTGATTTTCTGCAATTTCATCAAGGATGTCGTCTAAATCGTCCTCTTTTGGCGATTTTTTATGATGAGCTGTTGCTGAAAGGATAACTTCGCCAATTGTAATTGGATTACCTTGTGCTAAGTTAGGAACCAGTAAACTTAATCCCTGCCCGATACTCATTTGTTCAATTTCCATGCCTAAACGTTTGTCAATTAATGATAAAGCTTTAAATCCAAATGATAAGTCTAATGATTTGCCGTTGAATTGAATTTCCATAATAAAAATTACCTCACTTGTTTGTATTAGTTTGAAATAAAAAGAGAGGGCTGTTATGCCCTCACAGGATGTACGCCTCTACTCAGCCGATACTTGCACACTGTTTTGTTCAGCTACAACATTGACCTTTTGAGGGACATTAGGGTGTTTCTTCTTCGCCTGTATTGTCGTTGCTGTCATCAGGTTGCGGAATATTCTCGTCAGGTGCGTCTGCAAGTCCGTCGTCTGCTGGGTCATCCGCTGTTGTATCATGGAAACCGTAAGCTGCTTTGTTTTCTTCTACAACTTTCGGTAATGACGCCCAACCTCTTTGTTTTTTACCGTACACACCAAACTCAGACTCAAATTCTGCAATAGAGTCAGCTTCATTTGTACGAGTTATGCTGTTCCAATGTCCTTGACGATATTCAGCTTTATATTTGTCACTGTTCTCGCCTGTACCTTTAACTTTTTTGTTAATAACCCATAACTCATATGGTTCTGCGTCCTCTGTCGCGTCCTCGATTTCATCGCTTAGCTCGTCGTCAACGTCCATATAAGAGTTAATAGTAACGTTAGATTCTACCGACCCGCCTGAATTAACAGAACCGTCAATTGTTGCCTCACTGTCTGAGTCTCTTTCTGTTTCACGTTCAATTTCAGTGACCCACATAATTTTGTCAGCCTCTACTGCATCGCCTAATTTACGAATTAATGCCAATTCATCTGAACCTTGTTTAATTTCCATATAGTTATAACCTCCTGAATTTAAGAAAAATAAAAGGCAAGCCCTGTTGGCCTGCCCTATGACGCTCTATAATTTGCGTCTATAATTAAGTGCTGTAATGTCTCGCCTGTTGTTCTATCTGTGGTGTCGTTTGTGTCTATACTTTCAAGCGTCACTCTATAAGAGGGGAGCATTTCAGCATTAAGTAGAATTTCTTGTATCTTTATGTATAGCTCATCTGTGCTCGCTAAGTCGTCCTCTGTATTCCAAATGTGAGCTCTGACTGCTGGGTTGCCTCCGTAATTATCAAAGCTTAAAACGTCGATACTGTCCTCAACTGTTTCAAGCACAATAAATGGATAAGGCAAGTCCTGCTCTAACTCTTTTAGTCGAACAACTGGGACGCCTGTATTGCTAAAAGCTTTAAATAGATAATTGAATAACTCAAATTTTGCTGATTGTTTTGCCATTTCTGCCCTCCTTAGTTAAGTAATCGCTCTAAATCTTCTACGATTTGTAATGAGAATTTGTTATAAACTTGACGCATGAAAGTTTCAGGCGCCATATAACGCGTACCATATTCAAGAAAGCCTGAATAATGAGCATTTGATGTGATGACATAGCTCATTTGACCTCTTTTAGTATCTTCGACCATACGAGCAAGGTTGCCTGTCCAATAGCCTTTAACCATTACACGGCGTGCCTCTTTCACTGTTTCAGCTGTGAACTCTTTCGCATTTTGCCTGAGTATCTCATCAACATCGTCATCTATGTCAGAGTTCATACGATTTAATTTGTTTATAAGCTCGTCTATGCCTGAAACTTTTGCCATGAGTTAACCTCTTCAATATAGAAAACAGTATCTCGTCTGTACTTAACAGCTCTAATAACTTGATACTTCACACCATCTATATAGACGTGTGTCACAGCTTCCTCAAAGTGATTGTTTAGTCTTATGATACTTATATCTCTTGTAACTTCGCCGAACTCTACAGCCGTTCGTTCAGCTGACAGAGGCGACTTGTTACAAGGCACAGCCTCATAGATGTTTTGCTTAGGGGTTGTGTACTTTCCAGTATCAGGGTCGTAGCGTCTTTCGCCCTCTTTTACAAGAGTTACTCTATGCTCATATCTCAATAGAATGTGACGCTACCTGTTCTGGTAGAAGTAGAGGGGAATTCGTCCTCAATGATTGAAAGGTACTCATCAAAGTCATTTTCTTGAAACTTTGTAGAGCGCCCATCAATACTTTCTGATTCCATACCCTCAGCCCCGATACGGTTATAACGTTTAACGGCTACCTCTTCGACAATCCACCCGAGCGACTCAGGAACTTCTTTTATTTCTTTAGGTAGCATAGAGATTAAACGTCTTTCTGTAACATCTATGATTTTTTTCAATTGGTCATCTTGCTTGTCATCACTCAAGCCAATTAGGAGCTTTACACCGTCAATGTAATTCATTGCTTATCGCTCCTTTACTTTGTGTTTACCTCGGCTGTGTCCTCAGTAGTTTCAGCTGTCACATCTTGTGGCTCAGCTGGTGCGCTTTCTTTAGTAGTAAATGCTGGCACATCTGTTTTAGCTGATTCGCCTGCGTCATTACTGTAAGATACTTGATAAGTGCCTTTTGCATACTCTGTGCCCGCTTCTAGTCCATCAATAGTAGCTGAGGCTGTGCCGTCCTCAGCACGTTCTGCTGTAGCAACAACCTCGTCATCTTTATATACTTTTAATGTGTCTGCCATAATATAGCCTCCTAGTATTTATTGAACTGTGATTCTAGCTGATTTTGTATTTGGTCTTACAGTGACTTTACTCGCCTGTGCTGGGAGTAGAACCACCATCATCTTGTTCATCTGAAATGTCTACAGCGATTACTGCGTCCACGTTTTCAGGGAACATTGAAATAGCTGACGCGTATACTGTATCAGCTGTTAAACGTTGTGGTTGAATGTCATGAATGACACCTACAAAGCCTGTTTGGTCTGAGGCAAAGTTGAACGCTCTGCTCATTTCGCCTTGTGGGTTAGCATAAGCAACATTTAAGTTTTCAGCTGTAGTCATGTATACAGTACCTCGTGGTACGTCTGCAAACTCGATTACTTGTACACCTACATAAGGAGTCAATAAGTTTAAACCGAATTGAGAACCATTTGAGTTGATGAAACCATCAGCTAAATGACCTGCTACGTCATTAGGGTTTACTAATGCAATAGGTGTCACTTCATCATCAAGTAATACTGATAAGTTAGCACGGCCACGAGATAACGCACCTTGCAAGTTCTTACCTGAAAGCTCCTCAGTGTTTGTACGGTCTGCGTTGTTTACAGCATCTTCGATAGTTTTAAAGAAGTCTGTTCTAAATTTCTTTTGTACATAGCGAATAAGCTCTGCGTCTGTACGGTTGATTGCTAAGTCATAGCCGTGTGACTGAATAGCCTCTGCTGATGTTGACTTACGGAACTTACGGAACTCTAACTCTGTGATGTTAACAAGTTCACGTTCAACTTTAGTTAACGGAATGATTTCGCCCTCTTCAACATCGCCGTTTGGAGCCTCTGACCCTACCACGTTGAAACGATATTGTTTTAATGCTGAACCAACGTTCATTGGAATTTTGTTCGTAATGCCTAACGCCTCAAATAATTTATTTAAGCGTTCGCCCATCTTATTTGCGAAGTCAATAGACTTTGCCTCACCTAATGCCTCTACATCAATTAAGTTATTTTCTACTGCCATAATGTAATACCTCCGATAGTTTATTTAAATAAATGCATATTTTGTGCAATAGCTTGTTGGCGTTCTGAGTCATCTTTGATTTGTTGAATAGACTCTCTTGTTACGCCTGTACTGCCATTCGAATAATTTTTTGGTGTTCCTTGATACAACTTAGCTTGTACCTGCTCTTTGACCATATCGTTTAACACTTCATTAAATGCTTGAACATTTGCCTGTGTTTGGTCTGCTGTATCAGCTGTGACAATCTCAAGCAATTCATCACTTGCATTAATTTCATGTTGCTTGAACACGTCGCCTGCATGCTTTTTCATTTCATAACGAGCCTCTTTCGCCTTATAAGCGTCTAGCTCTTTCTGCATTTGCTCACGTTCGTATTCTGCTTTTTGGTCTTTGTTCATTTTTGCTAATTTCTCAGCCTCTTTGGCTTTTTCATCAGCTTTCTTTTGTTCACGAGCAATACGTTTCTCAATGATTTCGTTCACTTCTTCTTGTGTGAACGTTTTTTCGTCTTGCTCTTTGCTACCTTTTTGCTCAGGGTCGTCGTTTACAGCCTGTCCTGTATTATTGTCTACTGGTTCGCCCTCGCCATCTGCAAAATGTTGTAAGTTTAATCTCAATTTTTCACTCATGTATATGCCTCCATTTATAGCCCGTCGGCTCTGATTTCCATACATGCTTTTAATGCCATCAGCACGTTTTGGGCATAATAAAAAGCCACCTCCCAGCAATAGGGAAGTAGCTTATATAAAGTCTTTAGGGTCTAACTCTCTTGTATTTTTTGGTTTCTCTTCTGATTTGCCCTCAGCTCTATTGGCTGGATGCGTGTGATTGAGCTTAATGAGCTCTTTATGTATACCGTGTAGACTCTGTGCTATTAACTTTAAATAACCAATTGCTTGTTTAGTCATCTTTATTCGCCTCGATTTCAAAACCATCTATTTTGTATTTGCCTTTGCGTTCTTTGAAAAACTTATCTCGCCAATTGCCAACATGAGGCACTGTAAAACTTCTACAATGTGGGTGCATTGGTGGCGCATTTACACCTACCTGCATATCTTTGACTTTATAGACTTTGGTATTGTGATGTCTACAAGTCTGTGTTGTTCTATCATCAAGAAACGCTAAGAATTCATATTCTGCGTCATCGCCCATCGTTGCTTTATAGTGCTGCTGCTGAGCTTGTGTTTGCACTCTAGCTGTTTCGGTCAATAATAATCTTGTCGCTTGATATGCTATTGCTCCTGACTCTTTTCTCAACTCAGGTACAAATTCTTTAGGGTGTCTGCCTCGTAGCATAGTGTTACGCACTGCCTTGTTTACCTGTTTGCGAGTATGCTCCATATTGTTCCAAATACGTGATGACCAAACTACATCATCAAATGGTGTATTAATGATTGATTGTATATGCTCAAGTGTCACGTTAGCCGTAGCACCTACAAGACCAGCTTGTCGCTGTACTTCTCTGTAGTAGGCGCTTTCCATGTAGTTGTACATTTGACTTTCAAGTTGAGCTGTCGCATATGTGAGCACAAAGCCTAATTGCATTTGTAGCATTTTCTCACGGCTCACATACATTTTAGTGTTATACTGTTTCAGCTCTTTGTTAGCTTTATCGCTAAAGGCTTTATTATCTACGTACTGTTTAGCTTTGTTTTCTAGCTTCCTAATGTCAGTACGGTCGATTTTCTTTTTAGCTTCTGCAAGGGTTAAGCCCTCAGCAGTTGCATATTTAGCATAAGAGGCTAAGACTTCACGCTCAATGTCGTCAACCATTTCATCAACAATGTCATTGATACGCTGTATCGCCTCTTTGTCTTCTTTAGCCTCTTGTTTCATTGCCTCTTTTGCACGCTCTCGCCAATATTCTTGATTAGTAGTCATGCTTTATCACTCTTCCGTCATCTCGTCTTGTTGGTCGAATGAATACTCTCTACTGTCTGAACGCTCTATGTGCTCGTTCTCTTCTTTTTGAATACGTTCAAGCTCTGCGTCAGGGTCATCGATAAAATCAAGTAAACCAAGTCTAGTCTTTTCTGATACTGTACCAGCAAGTTGATTGACGATTTCAACATTATCTTTCATCGATTTAGGCAAGTTAGGTGTAAAGGCAATGTCTATTGATTGATAGTCATGCGTTTTCGTTCCTAAAATATTTAAATTGTTAAACAATAGCTTGTAGCGCTTTGCTAAACCTTTTTTAAATAAACGCTCTTTAGTCGCTCGTGCTTGTTCTAAACCAAACAATTTATATTTCATTGCCTCGCCTGATTGATTTCCCGAGAAGTTATCATCTGTCATGTCAGGCGTATTAGTGAATTTATGTATATCATTTTGCAATCTTGTTTTATAAGCTTCTGAGCCGTTCACATCGTATTGCTTATATATGTATTTAGCGTCAGCATTGCCCTCATTGCCGTTTGCGTTCATTTCAGGCTTAACGTGTATCATGTTAGCATCTTTAAATGCTTTAGCGTCCTCGCCGTCCATTTCTACATTACCAACTACAGCAAGCATTGCGTCATTCGTATCAGTCATATAGTTTGCTGTGTCTGACTGAGCTGAGTCGTATAGGTCTATAAGGCTGAGTACATTCTCAAAGTCGCCTTGCTTAAACTTATTGTTAAGGTATTCAATAATCGGTACATCATTGTAATGGTGCTCAATTGTTTCTGTACTGTTCAACTCGCCATCACGGACTACAAAGCTATTTATATGTGTTGCTGTGTACACTTCGATGTGGTTAGTTTTTACACTGTCACTATCTATTGAGTCGTAATATCTAACACCTGCAATTATCTTCTTATCAATATCGTGATTATAAATAACAAACGTGTTCTTAGGGTCTAACGTAATAAACCTGTCTTGATTTTCTTCATCTCTGAAAACAATCTCATAAGCACGCCCATATATACTTAAATTCAAAGCTAAATCACTATTTACAGCATCCCCGTCATTCACTTTATTAAGCTCTTGTATTGCCTCTTGAGTCTTTTCATCATCATGTTGGAATGATACGGGGTTGCCTGTTAGATATCCAACAATAAATTGTGATATGTATTTAGCAAAGTTATGTACAGCTCTGTGGTCTGCCTTTTCTTTATCTCTGCGACGTTCGCCTCTTAATATGCCTGTATTGTCATTCAAGAAATACTGCTCAAGTATATTAAGTCGCGGCGCTTGCTCTGTTTTATGCGTGTGCACTAACCCTTGTAGCTTTGCGAAATCTTCTACAATTTCATCGACGTTTAAAGCTAGTAAGTCCTCATTTGCTGATTGGCTGAATTTCGTATGTAATTTTTGTTTACCTGTTATATGATAGTGTGAACTCAATTCGTGCACCTCCTAAAATAATTGTTTGATTCTGCGTAGTTCCTTAGCATCTTTACGTTCTTCACGGTTTTTAATCATAAGCTCTTCAACTGCATATCTGAGTGAGTCAATACAGTGATTGTAGGTATCAACTGGTTCGTTGTAATACTCATCTGTTTGCTTGTCCTTTTTCCATGTATAGTTGTCGAGCTCTTCAATCGTCTTGTAACAACGCTCATCAACAATAATGTCGTACTGACTAATAAACTGAATACCAGCCATAATGCTATCTGCACCTTTCATTGATGGCTTAATTCGTTCAATGCCCTCGCGTTTCATTTCTGCAATTGATTTCTTCTCAGCACTATCTGCTGTGATACGTTCTTTTGCATAGCCTAGCTGCTTGATTACTTTAGCAAGCTCATCGTTCATCATGCCTGTTTTAACGTATTCCTCTAATATGTATAGCTTCTTATTCTTCTTATCAATCTTCACATGAATAAAAGCACTCGGGTCATTTATGTAGCCGTAATCAAGGCCAAAATATGACGGTAAGTGCTTTAAATCGTCTTTATTCAATATTTCAGTTTCATACTTAGGAAATACTCGTTTATCAAGCGTAGCAAATTCGCCCAATGCATATATTTTGTAATAGGCAGGGTTCCTATTCGCCAAATCTTCTAAATTCTGTCGAGTCATCTCATCAAGAAACTTATTATCTTTATAGCTTGATTGCCTGATTAACGTATTCTTGTGAGGCTCTCCTGTAAAGAAATACTTATAAACCCAATTAAGTTTGCTAACTGGGTTGAACATTAAGAATATTTGCTTGTTCTTATGTTTCTTCTCTCTCAGCCTTAATGTGAGCTGTGTATAGTCATTCAAATGAAACTCTGAGGCCTCTTCCATCACAACATCGCTTATACCTTTGATTGATTTGATTTTCTCGCTATTATCCATACCTTTAAATAAGAATACAGCGCCATTAGGTAATGTGACTCGATTGTCTGTTTTGTTCCACTCGCAAAAGTCCCACACCTTGAAATCAACAAGGCAACCTTTAACATCCTGAAATAAACTATCAGCAATCGTTGCACCAACTTTCCTAAGCCATAAAATCTTTCGTGGGTGCTTCCAATCCTGTAAGGCTTTGAGTACAACCTTTTGAACAACACCGTGTGACTTACCTGACGAGCCCCCACCGTAATGCACTTCTGTAAAATGGCTGTAATCAGTAAGTATGCTAAAAATATTCTTATTAAACACTTTAGCTGGGTTTGTAATGTTTAGATTAATCGTCGCTGTCGTCATCTTCATACGCCCCGATATTCAATTCAATATTGCGTTGTGTGATTTCTTGCTTATCTGTAAATATTGCGTAACGTTTACCTAATAGCTCAGCTGACTTAATTCGCTGTGCTGTGTCTGCTCGTTTAGTGTGCTTTTCTACGTCTGATAAAAAGTCGCCCTTTGGCACAACGATATTTTCCTCGTCTACCTCTTCGCCTCTCATGACTGCTGTGAGGAACTGGAGCACTTCGTCTTGTTCTGCTATTGATTGTTTTCTTAATTCCTCAAAACGCGCCTCAACATAAGCTTTGACACTCTTATTCTCTAAGAGTTTGTGAGCCCCTGTACTTGCGTATTTTTCACTATAACCAGCTCTTACTGCTGATTGAAATGCGTTTGCTGTTCTTATGTATTCATCTGCAAATCTTTTTTGTCTTTCATTCATCGGATATTACCACCTCATTATGCTAAATGCTTGTTAAAAATTAAAAAGACACACTATTAAAGTGCGTCATCACTGATGAAGTGTTCTACAAAATCTTTGCCAAATTTTGAAATTGAAACACTGTCTTTTGTTTTGTTTTTTACTTTTTTACTTTTAGATGTTTTTAATTTTCTCTTGTTCGTTGATGAGTTTATATATTCTACAGTTTTATTTATATCATTTTGCGCTGTAATTAGTGCATCTGTTATTTCATCAATATCATGTTGCAAATAACTTTCAGTTTTATTTTGTAATAAACCTGTTCTAACTAGATTACTTTTTGCTGCTTTGAAACCAGGCATATTTATATTGAAACTTTCAATTATTTCGTTTACCCAATCTTCGCCTCGGTCAAAAATAAATTGATTATATTTTTTCAATATTTCTAATTCTAATATAGTCATTCTATCTAATACTGAAAAATATAATATAGAAATATCATAAGAAAAATCATTTTTTATAGAGTTTAAAACCCCGTTGACAATGTATTTTATTTTTTCTTCTTGTGTAGTTTTCACTGTTATGTCAGAACCAATCACATAAAAATCATCAATTTTCTCTTGATAGTCTTTATTCTCACTTTTATTTGCTTCTTCTAATATACTTACTCTTTTGTGTAATTCTTGAATAAAAACATTTAAATTATTTATAGCTTTATTTTTTCTATAGCCACTAATAGCGTTACCAATAACTGGTATAAATCCAGCTACTGAATCAATAGCAATATCTGCCATCATCTCGCCTCCCGCGCTTAATGCTTCTGTTTTCATAGACTCTTTTGCTTGGTCGGCCAAATTATCACTTGTTGCCTCTACTACTGTGTTAATGATGTCCCCCATACTTATCTCTCCTTTTTAACTGTATAATTTAACTATATCAGCTCAAAAAGACAATTTCATTTTTTCACAAGTGAATACCACATAAAAAATAGCCGACTGAGTTGCTCTCAGCCGACTTAAAGGAGAAAAAAATGTTTGTAATTCATGACTAATATCAGAAAGGAGTAGTAGAATTAATCTGCCCAAGAAACATCGTAATAACTTTAAAGGAGTCATGCTGTCATTTATCAAATAACAACATACTATCATATTACTGCTGTTTTTCCTGGTTTTCTATAGGTAAAAAAACCAAATTTAAACATAGCCAATAAATTTTGCTAGTTTTTCAAGTTGTGCTGTTTTAAATCGACGCATACCTGAATGACTTATGTAATATTCATCAGCAATAGCATTCCATGTATTACAAGCTATAGGTTTATCCCAAAACTTGAGCCTGTATATCTCTAATGTTTCACTGTCACATTGCTCTAAGTATTTCTCAGTACCATGCACTATATCCTGTAGACGTCTATATTTAGCGTCTGTATTACATTTCATGAATTGTTGCTCAACTGGGTTACTTACTCCGTTTGCTTTACCGCCCTCGGGGTTATCAGGTTCATGATTACTCATGATTTCATATTCTCTGAACTTCAATTCTTCTCTGTATTTGTCTAAGTTCTCGATATAATCCTCTAACTTTGCATAATCGACTCTTTTTAATTCCTGCATGGTGCGACCTCCTAAAATACGAATGTGTAAATGTTTTGTATTACTGCAAGCAATAAACCTAATACCACTATTGCTAAACCTAGAATAATTGCTGCGAAAACTGTGTATATTAATATCTCAAGTATCTTTTGGTATATTTTCATATTTTATCCTCCAATTAAAGTAATCGTGCTTTGACTGCGTTCATAAGTTCATTCTGACCCAGTTTTTTATTTTTGAGTGACTCATAGACTTTTTGGTCAATGCTGTTCTCGGTAAGTAGATGATGAATAACAGTTGTTTTCTTTTGTCCCTGTCTGTACAGTCGAGCATTGGCCTGCTCATAATACTCAAGGTTCCAAGTTAGGCCAAACCAAACCATGATTGACCCTCCATACTGTAAATTGAGTCCATGCCCTGCACTTGCTGGGTGTGTGATAAGCATTTGTATTTCGCCATTGTTCCAGCGCTCCATATAGTCGTCACTGTCTAAAGTCTCAGCAAAGCTGTAGCGTTCCAGTAATCGCTCTTTATCATGCTTGTAGTTATACATAACAAGTATTGGCTGACCTTGTGACTCTTCGACTATCTCGTCCAACAGTTCTAGTTTCTTATCATGTATGTGAGTGATTGAACCATCGTCAGCATAAACGGCACCGTTAGACATTTGTAACAACTTATTACTCAAGCTGGCTGAGTTTAATGCCACTATGTCTTTATCGTCATCTATGTCGTTCTCTATGACCATGTTCTGCTCTAGCTCGTCATATAAGGCTCTCTCTTTTTTACTTAGCTTAGCCTCTTTGACTGTGTCGACACGTTCAGGCATTTTCAAATAATCTTTACTTTCCATGCTGACAGTAACGTCACTAATCATTTTGTAGATTTCATCTTTCGCACCATTTTTCAGTTCCCAGTTGAATATGTGCTCAGCAACCTTATGTGTTGGATAAAAGTATCTTTGTCTAAAATGTGTTTTGAACTTTCCTAAACGCTCTCCTCCATCAATCAAATATATCTGAGCCCATAAGTCCATAATATTTTTAGGTGCTGGCGTTCCTGTAAGTCCTACGAACCTATCAAACAATGGCCATTTCTTTTTAAGTATCTTAAAGCGTTGGCTGTCTGAGTTCTTGAAAGTGGATAACTCATCAATCACGACCATATCGAACGGCCAATCTTTTTTAAATCTTTCACATATCCATTTCGTATTTTCTTTGTTCGTAACATATATGTCTGCATTCTTTTCTAGTGCCTGCTCTCGTTGCTTAGGCGTACCCAACACAAGCGAAACATCTAAATGAGTTAAGTGCGTCCATTTATCAACTTCTTGTGCCCATGTGTCCTCAGCTACACGCTTAGGAGCTATGACTAGTACTTTGTCTACATCGAGATAATCATATTTGAGTTGCTCAATTGCTGTTAGAGTTGAAACTGTCTTGCCGAGTCCCATGTCTAAAAAGAGACCAAACCTTTTGTTATCTATGATTTTATCTATCGCATAAGCCTGATAGTCATATGGCTTAAAATCAATTGCCATTCTTGACCACCTCATTTATGAATTTATCGACATCACTTTTTGAGTAAGGAACGTAAACAGGTACGCCCCTTTTCTCAAATTGTCTGTGCATATATTTTTGTAATTTTGAGAGTCGACCTTTTTCCTGTTTCAACTCAACAAAATAAATTCTATTTTCAGGAAGTATCACAATTCTGTCAGGTACACCTCGAATTGATGACATAAATTTTAAACATAAACCGCCTAACTTTTCTACTTCATCTTTTAAATATTTTTCGATTTTACTTTCTCTCAATTTGACACCTCCCGTTGTGTAAATATACACCCGTGTCCCAAAGTCCCAAAAAAATCTACCCAACACTTATATAAACGCTTGTTAGGGAGTATATAATATTCTCTATATCCCTGTACTGTGTTTTAAGTCAGTTAGGGTTTTTATGGACACATAGGACACAGGGTAGCTTGAGACTTAGAGCCCCAATAATTAGAGCCGTGTCCCAAGCCGTGTCCCAAGAAAATTTTAGGGACACAGTGGACACGCAGTATTTTCAGGTGTATCCCAACTTGGGACACGGCAAAATTGTAATAGTACACTATTTTACGTCCTAACACGCCTTTTTAAAAAGTTGCAGTAAGGTGGACACAGGGACACAGGGACACAAAAACCTTGAAAAAAGTTTGTATATAAGTGGACACAGGGACACGCTAGCTTCTAACGTATGCTTTTTGTTGGTCATATCCATTACCAAATCTTAAACGGCCTCGTCCTCCTTGCGTATATGGCTCCCAATTTTTCATACCTTTTAGTGCTGATTTGATTCTGTGCTGTTCAGCTTTAGGAAATCTGCTACGGTCATTACCTAGACACTCACACCACACCTCAACTGGGCTTATTTTATCTCTTAACTCCCAATCTTCATCGCTGTCAGGTATTAAGTTTGCAGGTAATACGCCTTTATCGCCTGATTGAATGTATTGACGTTTCATATCCACGTCTAAATCACGCCACTTAGGAGGTATAGGTGTGTTCACATATGCCTCAATGATTCCCTCAAGGTAATCATCCTCAGTGTGTGAAGCTTGTCTGTCGTTCATAAGCTCCTCTAACTCTGTAGGTAAATAGAGTTTTTCGCCTTGCTCGTAACGATATTTAGCCTCTGCCCACATCTGTGCAACCAATGCAATATCTTTCAGTTCTGCAATTGGCTTATTTGCATTGTGTTTGTCCACTGATAACGTCCAAAAACGACGACCGCCTGTATCATCACGTAAGAAATCAGGGTTATTTGTTGTGCCGAAAAAGACACATTGGCGTGGGAAATCTTCATTGTGTCGACCATAAGCTACACGGAACGAATCCGTTTGCTTACTGATAAAGTGCTTAATCGCCTCCACTTCGGCTTTCTTAGTAGCTGAAAGCTCAGCCATTTCTATAAGCCACTTACCTTGAAGCGCCTCAAATGCGCTTTTGCCTGTCACTTCGCTTAAGCTGTCACTAAACCAATCACCGCCCATAAGGCTTAAGATTGTAGATTTGTTATGACCTTGCTTGCCGTATAACGTTGTCATATAGTCAAACTTGATTGCAGGTTGATAAATACGTGCCACACCTGCCGTAAAGGCTTTTCTAGTCACTGCTCTGTTAAGCTCTGAGTCCTCTGCACCTAAGTAATCAATGAATAATGTATCAAGACGTTCAACGCCGTCCCACTCTAATGCGTCAAGATACTCACGAACGGGGTGAAATTTTTTATCAAGGCCTATCTCGTTCACTGCGTCATCGGTCTTACTGCGGTGGTAGATGCCATGTTCCTGTTCAAGGTACATTCTCAATCCTGCATCATCTGAGTCGCGCCAATAACGCACCTTATCTTCTTTGTGCCACGGTACAGAGCCTAGTACGCTCAAGCGACTGTTAAATTCATCATAGGCTATCTTGCCCATTAATCTGCCATCATTACGTAATATCAAGCCTATGTTCGGTGTTGTCGCTAACACATTACCTGATTTATCCATATCAAGTTGAGTCGCCCATTTGTATTTGTCACGTTTGGCATCTTTGTCTATTAGCTCAGCGAACTCGTCCTCAGCGTCCTCATAGCGCTCAACCATTGTATTGATTTTAACCTCTGAGTCATTCTGAGCTAGTTTCTGCATTGCTGTATATGACGGTAGACGATTAATTGGTGTATCTTCTGGCACGTCCTCATCTTGCAGGCCAAACTTGTGTATACGTAAAAGGTCGAAACTGTTGCATAGCTCACCGCCTGCAGGGTCTGTACCGTGATGTGAATAGGCGAATTTCCCATTTTCATAAGTGACTAAACCACCAGCAGTTGAGCCGCCAACGTAAGTGAAACGATTATCGTCATATTTTTCGTATACATCAGATAGGAATTGTTCGATTACGTCCTCAATATCGTACGCTCTACAGAATGCACCTACTATGCCTGCTTTCTCGTGAGGGTCGCCTTGCTTATCAGCTAAACGGTCATAACTTGCACTTTCACGTTCTGAGTATGGCCATTCTAGCGGGTCGCGCCAATCTTTGTATTCTTCCAATATTGTGTCAGGGTCAAGGAACTGCTCATCTGCATATGTGAAGTAATACTCAGCGTCGTCACTTGTACTTGGCCAATACATAAGCCTGTGTGGTTCGTATGTCGTATCGTCAAAGTAATCAATACCGATTGACTCTGCTACCTTACGAGCAACCGCCTCATACTCATCACCGTCAACGTGGCGCTTAAGTGGAATGACTAAACGTAAACGAGGGTTTGAAGGTCTATGTTTGTGTGTTGAATATAATGCGTACGCTTTATCAAAAAATAGCTCGATAATTTCATGCATGTTCTCATCGGCAAAGTCAATGTCTAATGTCAGCATTGACCTGTTCATCACATAACCTTTACGACGTTTGCCCTCTTTAAGGAAACCGCCGACGAAACCGCCGACGTCTTTAATTTCTGATTGCTCGTCACGTTTCATTCGGTTATACTCGTCAATTGTTTCCTTTGTACGTGTTGTGTTGGCTAGCTTATTTAAGAACTCACCCCATGTTTTCTCGCTGTTCTTCCAATAAGTTGATTTTCTGCTTGTCGCAAATGCGTATGTGATTTTCCCATCGTGTTTAAGCTGCTGTTGCTCAAAAGGGGTTACGTTGTCTAATGCGTGCATTAATAAGCTCCTCTCTAATCTATTTCAATCGTTATGTGGTCTGCCCATTCGTCAAGTTGAATAACTAAGTATTTCTCTATTGCCTCAAGATGCTGTAAAGCCTCATAGACATTCTTGTTATCTCTTAATACTGCGTCGCCATCAACCTTAATGTCATAATGTCTTGATAATTCATGTTCATCTTCAATTTGCTGTATTGTTATGAGCATTTATTTGTCCTCCTAAAATTAGATATATGATGTTAAACTTTTCTGATATAATTAAACTATTCATGTATGAAAGGTTGATTTAGATGAATTACTTCATGTCCTTGTACTTAAAATTGTTAAATACTCTGAAATTTAATACTGTTAAAATATTTTTAAATAAGTTTTTGAATAGATTAAACACACCTAAAGGGAGGGTATTTCTACGAATATTCACTTTTTTAGCTGGTGCTTTTGCTTTTTCTCAATTTTTGAGTTATTCAAAAAACTCACTTCCCTATATAGATAAAAACGCTAGTAACACGAATTTAGGAGTGCTAATAAACGCCTTACAAAATAATTGGAAGATTGGCCTTCAAGTATCAATTATGATGTCCAGCCTTTCCTTAGCAATCACAGGTTTTGTAGCTTCAATAACTAACTTGTTGTTTAAACCTTTATATTTAAAACTGGTCGTTTTTAGTTCTTTAGGAGTGATACCTATAGTTTTTATTTTCACTTTAGTTTTAGTCTCAACTAAACCATCAGACACCACTCTGATTTTTAGTATATTATCAGCTATAGGTGCCTCTATTGCATTTTGTTTTACTATATACAAATCATTAAAAGAATGAGAAGTTAGGTATTGTTGATACTTTTGCATAACAGCTGTTGACTATGTAGTTCTATTTACAGGTCAGCCTCCTTTACAAACCTGCCATCAATCATTTTGCCTTTACGGTCTTTAATCTCGTCATAGGCAAGCGCTACACAATCAATGAAATCGAGGTAATATTCTCCACAAGTTTTAGCAAGTTCTCGTTTGATATCCTCAACATCGTGAATAATGTCATAAGCTTTAAGCGTTAAGCTCTCAGATAAGCTGAATAGACAATCTATATAACTAAAAGTGCTGTGTTCGGGTCTTAATGTGTCCACCCTTCCATCTTTCAACAAGTCAACTACTGACGAGCCCGTTTGCTTACTCAAAATGACCAATACCACATACATGTCGCCGATACTGTCCTTAATCATGTCCATGTCTTGCTTGTTGATACCTTTCATCAGCTCGCCGAACTCTTCTACCAGCTTGTCATATTGTTTGATTGGGTCTGCTGTGTGCAGATTTCTGTCCTGCGCCCATTGTTCTATTTTCTTTGTTAAATCTATTAAATTACTCATTGATTGTGTCCTCCTAATTATGGTAGCTCTTACGCCCTGCGCCTCTAACGCTTGTTTAATATAATTCATGCAAGTCGGATTTCTTAAAGCTAATTAAGGCTAGTCTCATATTGTCGTACTGTATGCTTGCTGGTGTGATTTTAAGTCGCCCCTGCACCCAGTTCTCAATTGATTTGTAACGATATTCCCACAACTTAGCCTCATACTGCGCCTTAGCTGACGCTTCATAGATATTGTTGAGCTTGTCCTGCTGAGCTCGTGCTAGTTCTCTGAGGTCTTCGTTTTCTTTCTTGAGCTCTCTTTTTTCCTGAATAATGTTTTTTTCAACATTCATTATTTAGCCTCCTGCTCGAGTTTCTCTCTGTAGCGTCTTGCGTAATCCTCAATTTTCTTGAGCTCTTTAATTCGGTCATCTTTACGACCTAAACGAGTTGAATATCTTTGCAGGTTCGACTTCATAGCGCCCTGAAATTCTTCGGGTGTCATTTGCATGTACCAAAAGTCAATGAGGTCTATGACGTCATCTGTATTGCTCTGATAGTGTTGCTCTTCGATTGTCTCTGCTGGTGTCAGCACTGTGATTTTTAGTGTGTCGTCTATATGATACGTTTCTGTCCCATCGTACACAGTTGCTCTCATAACGTCGTGGTGTAGTTCAGTCACTTCTGCTCTTACCTCTTCGCCTGAGTCAATAGGGTACTCGAAAGAAACTATATCGCCTTTATTTAACATCTGTATTGTCGTCATTATTTAACCATCTTAGGGAATATGTTATTTTCCATTAAATGCTTTGTGTACTCACCCAGCGTGTGCTGTTGGCGCGTTCCATCAAACAAATGAGGTTTACTTTCTCTGTACTTACGAGCTTTGTACTCTTCTATTTTTCTACGTCTGAGCTCTTCTCGTTTACGCTGTTTGACTTTCTGCTCTTCAATGTCCTTTTTCACTTCATTAAAGTCATTGGTCACAGGTGCTTTTGTCAGCGCCTCTTGTATTGAAAAGCCTCTATTCAAACGTTTAGCAATTGTTCTTGGGTCGAGTCCGACCTCGATTTCTGCTTTTTCCATATCATCAGCAGGAATGTAGAATGTACGCTCGCCTGTACTGTGCGTATAGCAAATTTTCCCGTCATGTATTTGATATTTAATACTGAAATTGATTGCCTCGTAAGGTTTCCAGCCGTTGTCGAGCCTTGCCTGAACGTCGTCTATAGATACAAATAACGATTTTAGTTTCACTCTGTCTTCGTCATCTAGCCATATAATCTCGCCATTCGGTGTTGTTGGGTATTTGGTTCTTCCCTCAAAGTGCATTAAAATCGTTCCTCCCATCTCTTCAATTCTGATTTTCCAGTCATGGCCATAACTTCACTTGCCATGTCGTCATAATATTCGCTTATATATTCGTCTGCTTTCTCTGAGACATCGTCCCAGTTATTCGCTGTAACAGTAACCTCTGCGTCATATTCAATAGTGAGCTTAACAGGCACCTTGTAAGTGCCCCACTCGCTCACGCCATCTAGTGCGCTCATTGTTTTACCTCCTATAAGATAACTAGCAATATTAGTAAGACAAGCCCAAACAGAAACGCCACTAGGGCTGTGCCGTAAACCAAACCGACTAATAAATAAAATGCTATTTGGGAAACTATCTTTAAAAATTTAGTCATTAGTTAGCTCCTTTTAATCTTTCATGTAGAACGGACTCACAAAGCCGTCGCTGTTTAAGTTCAATCCCTCAGCCCAATCAATCGGCTGGCTCATAATTTTTTCAATATCTTTCAAATGGTCGTGTCCATCGTCAGGTACTTCGAGAATAAGTTCATCATGCACATGCGCTACAATCTTATAACCTTGTTTTTCAAGTCGTTCCATTGATATGCCTAATGCGTCACGTGCTGTAGCTTGTACGATATTCTCGACTAACTTGCCACCATAAGTTTTTATAGTGTCCCATTTTCGCACGGCGTTAAGTCCTTTGAACTCAACAACTTTAGCACCCCAACTGTTCTCAGCAAGTTGTGCGTTTCTATATACCAACGCCCTACCACTCGGCAACTCTGCCAATAAGTGCCCGTGTTGAATATAAAATTTAATTCCGTTAGCTGTATGTGTTCCGCCCTTATTGACTGCTAGCAAAGCTGATTTCTGACAATTAGACCAAAGCGCTTTAATGTTTGGATTGGCTGCACGCCATGCATCAACTAAAGGCTTAAGCTCTGACTCTTCAAGTCCCATTTTTAATGCTCCCATTGACTCGAGTGCGCCTGCGCCTCCTTGATAGCCTAGTGCTAGCTCGGCCACTTTACCTTTTTGTCTTAAAGGGTCGCCTTTGCCTATGCTCTCAATAGGTACGTCGAACATTTGAGATGCTGACGCCTCGTATATCTTGCCGTGAGTATCGAACACATCTAAACGCCACTGCTCACCTGCAAACCATGCAATGACACGTGCCTCAATAGCTGAGAAGTCGCTGACTGCTAACGTGTAGCCGTCTTGTGCTGTAAATGTTGTTCTAATAAGTTGACTGAGTATGTCTTGATATGGATATTCGAGCATCAAATCAAGCCAATCAAAATCTTGCTGTTTAATAGCTTCACGTGCTATGTCCAGTTCTTCATCTGACATATTGTGTTTAGTGAGGTTTTGCATTTGTACGCCTCTACCTGCCCAACGGCCTGTGCCTGCACCGTAAAATTGGAACATTCCTCTTATTCGATTATCATTGCAGGCCATGTTGTACATCTTGTCGTATTTCTTAACACTTGTTTTGCTCATTTGCTGACGTAACTCAAGCATCTTGCGTGCTTTGCCTGTAGCTGTCTGCAGGTACTCGTCCACTGTTGCTTTTCGTAAATTATCAATCTCAAGGTCTTGCTCCTCAAACCATGCAAGCAATTGCTGCGTACTGTTTGGGTTGTCGAGTCCCGTCAATTGTTTGGCTTGTTTCATCAGGTCTGTTTTGCTTATCTCATCTAGTTTGTAAGCCCCTAGCATGAGTGACTCGTCTATATGAACGCCTCTGTCATTTATTTGTTGGTCAATCGTCCATAACTGCTGCTCTGAGTCAGGGTATTCAATGTTGCTGATTTCATTTGCTATGGCCATTTCGACCCTTACATCTTGCTCACAATAGTCAATGAACTGCTGCCACTTATCAGGGTCATGCTCAGGATAGTTTCGAGTACGCCCACCGTTTACCTTTGTAGGCTTGCAGGGCATTGAGAAATACTTAATTAATTTCTTACCTTTAGCATCTTTTTGCATGTCTATATCTAATACTTCGGCACATAGCTCAAGTGATGCAGGTAATCCGACTCTTGTCGAGTTGACCATGCTGCAAATCCATTCACTAGGTGGCATTGTAGCCTTAAAGTGTTTTGCTAGTGCTGTACGTTCAAATGCTGCGTTAAATGCGTATTTTGTAACCTCAGGGTCAAACAGTAATCCTCTAAATTCTTTGTATAAATCTTCATCACGGTCATATAAGTCAATTGACTTCACTGCGCCGTTGTCTATTGAGTAAGCGATAATTAATATTTCAAAGTCAGGTGCTTCTACGTATCTGTGTGCGCCTGTTTTCCTTAAATCAAAACTGCTGTATGTTTCCACATCTATATTCAGTGTTGTCATGTAGTTCCTCCTTTATTAATATGAAAGGAGGCTCAAGGCCTCCCATGTTTATTAATCTTCTAGGAACTCATCAAAGTCAGAGTCAGTTAGGAACTCAGCGAAATCGTCCTCGGCTTTAGCTCCGCCACCACCTAGTGGCTCGCCGTCTGCAGCTTTCATAATGTTGCCTAAGCCACATGCAATGCCTTTGTTTCCTTGTACTGCGAACGGATAAAAGTTAACTGTTGCGTGGATATAGCACCCACTGTATACTTCCTCAGGGTCGTCTGTGCGTCTGCCGTCCATATCTAACACTTGAGGTTTACGTTTCGTATTTGCATTTAAGAAGTAAGCATTTTCGTATGCCTCATCCTCACGTTCTTCGTCGCCGTCACGTAATGGTGTTTTTAAGTTTTTAGGAATCTTACCTCCGAATTTTTCCTTGCCGTTCTCTATTGCGTTCTCTACTGATTTATTTATTTTATCTATAGTTTCTGTGTCATCTTTAGAAATAATTAAGCTGATATTGTACTTAGGCTCGTCACCCTCATTGATTGCTTGCGGTTCAAATACGTGAGCATAGCTCGCTCTTGCTTTTTTTATCATTACCTTAGTTTGTTTTTGTTCTGCCATTTTGAATTGCTCCTTTATTTTTTGATTTATAATATAGTATTGATGGCCGTAGCCCTTTATTTATTAATAAACTCAGTAAAATCACTTTCAGCACTATTAGTGATAGGTTGGCGTTTGTCATCTTCTGTCACGAGTGCTGGTTTGCCTTGTGGTTTAGTAACTAAATCACTCAGCAATTCAGAAACTTTCTTTTTGCCTAGTTGCTTCTCTAGTTTTGAAATACTTAGCACTTTGGTTTCTGTTACTTCTTGGGGGTCATAATGTTCTTTAAGCCTTTCGTAAACTTGTTCGTCATCAACATATTTACGAGTAGCTCTGCCCTCAACGACTTTCCATCCGTTAAAATTCCTGTTATTTTCATAAGCTTGCTGTTTACAGTAATCTTCAACATCACTTGCCCAACGTTTAATATCAGGTAGTTTGTGAAGTAGTTCAGATAACTCGTCATCAGTCAATGTTGCTGGTGCTTTCATATCATCTGCATTAACGTCGTTTGCCTCTGCCCTAGCTCTGCAGGTGTGGCGTATCTTGCAAAATCTGCAATGGCTACCTGCATGGAACTCACCCACACCGTTATAAGCCTTTATTGCTTGTGGCTTAACTGTGTTCAGTCCCCATTCGACAAGGTCATCAGCATCTACAGACTCACTTGATATGTTGTTCAATCTTGGCTGTACAATTGTCATTTTGATTGTGTGAATATCCTCAAAGTCTTTGAGTAGCTCATAGGCACCTAGTCCATATAATCTGAGTTGTGGGTTATTGAGGGCGGAAACCTCGACACCTTTACCAAACTTCAAATCAATAATTTCGACTGTGCCGTTGTAGTAAACGACCACATCACCCGTACCGAATGACTCAGGTACATATCTTGTGAGGTCGAGCCTGTGTTCAAAAAATAGGATTGGCTCATCTTGGGCTTTAGCCTCATTTACTTTTTCTTCAACAATGTCAACGTATTGCTCAACATATTCGCGTAGTTCTTCTGAGTAATACTCATTAGCTTTACTTTGCTCGAGCTGCTGTTTGAAATCTGCATCATTCAAGTTCTCGTACAAGTTACTGAAATACAACTCTGATAACTCATGAGCGAACGTTCCCTCTTTTGCGAACTCACTCGACGAGTCACCGATGCCCTCACTTGCTTTAATACTAGGCGGACAATTGAGCCATTGATTTGCACCACTTGCACTCAATTTGGCGTGTGCTCGATTAGCATGAGACATTTATAGTTCCTCAATGTAGTCAATAATGATTTGACGCTGCTCAGGCTTAATGTCTGAAACCTTTTTCGCACCAATTTCTTTTATCTTAGTTTTGAGCTTGTCCTTTTTGTCTGCATCATTTCCTTTGATGATTTTAGCAACTGCTTTCTTCATTTGTGCCTCATCAGGAACATTTGAGTCGGGCTCTTCCTTAGGTTGCTCAGGCTGTTGCTCTGTTTTTTCTTCTGTTGGTAACTGCGTCCAACCTGCAGGCTCTTCTGATATATCTGTAAAATCTTGTAGCTGTTTCGCTTTTAAATCATTTGAACGTTTTAGCTCGTCTCTGATTTCTGTCATAATTGCCTCTAATGACATATTGCATTACCTCCTAATTTGTTTTACAATGTAGTTGTTAAATATTTTTCAAATTCTCTAATTTAGGTCTTACTTGTTGTAGCAAGTGAGGCCTTTTTTATTTTCTTCCATTTCTGAGAATGTCAATTCAGTTACAAAACCGATTGCCGTTGCTACTGCCATTCCGATAAAGATGTCAGATAGCATGGCTACTACTAAACCGATTGAAATTGATAATGTCAGTGTGTAAAAACTTTTAACTGCCTCTTTCATTCCGTTTCCTCCTTAAAATACTTCTAGTAGTTCATCTGGAATTTGAACGCCTTTATATTTTTCTTGAAATACTACTACTGGTACCAAGCCTTGTTCAGTGTAATATCCTTCCTTTTTCAGTTCATCGTTCATTTGTTTTATGCGTCGATTGGCAGTTGTTTTTGACCGTCCTAGTATAATTTGTATATCTTTTGCACTTAAAAATTGCTTTTTCATTCCCTTTCCTCCTAAGTTTTGATTGTTTCTTGTTTGTTTAAGTACATTAGTATTCGGTACTTTTGTTGTGGCGCATCTCTATGATTATTAAGAAGGTCACTCAAGTAAGGAGCTGAGATGTTTAAATCTCTTGCTAACTGCCTTTGAGATATATTTCTTTTTTTTAATTCACATCGAACGTGCGCCCCGAAATCTTCCATTTATAACACCTCCAATTAGCCAATAAGCTAATTTCTATAGCTAAACAGACAATTAGCTATTTACTACAATTAGCTTATATGCTAATATTAAAAATGTGGAAATTAGCTAACAAGAAAGACCCCTCCCGTTATAAACTCAGGGTGTCACCTGCTTATGATTGTTGCTTTTCCATGCTATAAAGCTAACAAAAACAAAGTTGTTAAAAATTAATGTTTTGGCGAACTCAATTTTTCTTTTGCTGTTTTCGTTAGCTAACTAACTAGCACGTGTCTAACTATAATAGCTATATAGTTAATAGTCAATAGATAAATTAACTGTTTTGCTAATTCATTTAACTTTATAGCTATCAAAAATGGTTAATGGCGCGGTTTAAGGAGCTCAAAAAATTTATGAATTTATATGAAAAAATAAAAGTTTTATGTGAGAAACAGAACATGACCGTAGCCCAATTAGAAAGAAAGTTAGATATATCAAACGGTCAAATAAGAAGATGGAAAGACGGAAAGTATCCAACTGCTGATAGATTAAAAAAAGTAGCTGATTACTTCGATGTTTCTGCTGATTCTTTATTAGATGAGGAGGACAGCAAAGAGGAGTTAGAAGAAAATAAAGACATTCGTATTATGCAACGTGCAGCAAAAAACATGAGTGAAGAAGACAGAAAAAAGGCAATTAAAATGTTCGAGGCTGTATTCGATAATTGGGAAGATATTACAAGAGAAAACAACGATAAGTAACTTATTAAGAGGGGTTTTTCATTTGAACTACGAAGAAAATCAAGCGTTTATGCGTGCTGTTGAAATGGCACACCAAGTAACTGATATAGAGGATTATCCAGTACCAATAAAGAAAATTATTAGTGAAAATCCTAACATTCAATTGATGACTTTTAGCCAAATTGCTAAATGGTCAGACACTCTAATAAAGCATGTGCCTATGATTGGAAGGTCTAATGATGCTTTTCTATTTCGACAGGGAAGAAATAAATATGTCATTGCCTATAATTCGCACATGCCGTATAGACGCATAAGGTTTTCTTTAGCTCATGAATACGGTCACTATCTAATGAATCATTCAGGGGAGTCTATATATGATGACGTGAATAAAAAGCCAATATATACACATGAAGAATTTGAGGCTGATGTTTTTGCGTCGTGCTTATTATTCCCTCTGCACAAGAGATTAGAATATAGAAATAAGAGTTCTTATGAAATAGCAAATGCTTTTGATATTAGTTTTACAGCAGTAAGGCTCTCAATGAAGATTATTGAAAAGCATGTAAATTCAGGACTGTGCGAGTACTTAAGTGTATATGCTCATAGAAAAAGAGATAGCTACATTAACTATTTAAGAGAGATTTGTAATTGATGATATGAAAAAGAGCCCCACATGGGAAGTGAGGCTCTGCTGAGTTAATATGTTATGTCAATATTTGCTTTTTGTGAACCGAAGAATCCTGATTGTACTTGTAGTTTTAACTTATCTGATTGAGCAGTTTTTTCAGATACATCAAATACTACTTTACCAGTTTTTTCATTATCAGGGTTAAGTTTTTCTAAGAAGAAACCTATATCACCTGACTCAGAAGTATTGGCATCAGTTGAAGCTGACGAATCAGCACCACTTGTTGAGTCTCCGTTCAATATTTTAAACAGCTCTGTATCAATCGTGATAGCTTTATCTCCATTATTTTTAACTGTAACGTCTGCGACTATGTATTTGCCGTCAGCATCACTTGAAATGTATTGATTGCCTACTGAGTCCGTACTTTCAACACTGTTAACTGTGTATTCTAACTTATCAACTTTTACTGACTCCCCAATTTTAGCAGTCTTAGCTTTATCACTGCTAGAACTTGAGCTGTCTCCACCGCCAAATACTGTTGCAATTACAGCAATTATGATAATAATCACAACTACTACACCAAGGCACCCGAAACACCCGAATAATCCCTTTTTCATAAGTAACATCCCTTCTTTTCAGAATTTTTAGTCAAGCATGTAACACTTTATCAAACACTATTTTGAATTTAAAGGGTTGATTTCAATAGTTTGGTGTGGTATTTAATTTATTCTTAGAAAGGATTAGTACATTCATATGAACTTTTATATATGGACACAAGAATTTCGAGAATGGTGAGGTCACCATCACTGGTAAGTCAAAAGATTTTTATATTTGTGTTATATAGAATAATCCTATATCATACAAAAACACTAAGATATAAGGAGTGTTAGTATGAAAAATAAATTATTTGAATTACGAACTGAATACAATCTTAGTATAGATGAGTTTTGTTATTTAATTAAACAGACCTATTCTATTCAAATTCACCCTCATAAAGTTGAACTATGGGAAAATAATAAAGAAATAATTCCGAACTTTTACATTCACATATTTAGTAGTTATTTTAATATTGAACCATCAGAATTCGAAAGATAAATAGATTTTCTTGCTTTAATTAGTTAGGAATAGAACGAAAAAATTTGTTCTTTGTATAAAATTAGTAAGGTGGTATCTTATAATATGGAAATTTTAAGAAAAGTTTATGAAGAAGGAAAGCCAAAGTACCATGTAAAAACTGACTTAGGTTTATTAATAAAAGTAACAGTTTCAGATGATATGACACCGGAAGAAATCGATGAACTTATCAGTCTTGTAGCACAAGACATGGATAAAAAACTACAAGATAATATAGAATAACTGTTATGAGTATGGTGCGCTTGTGTATGTAATCACCATTAAAATGTCGAATAGGTAGGTGAAAATATGAAGACAGGAATTTTATTAATAAGATTAATGTTAGGTTTGACGTTTGTTATACATGGAAGTCAAAAAGTTTTAGGTGGATTCATAGAACCCGTACAAATGATGGAAGGATTAGGATTCCCTGCTTTCTTCGGTGTAGTTTTGAGTCTTTTCGAACTTATTGGGGGTATATTGATGATTTTGGGCGTTGTATCTAACTATATTGCAATAGGTTTTATTGTCATTATGTTAGGCGCACTATTTACAGTACATTTACCACAAGGTTATATAGCATCCGAATTTATAATTACACTATTAATAATGAATGTAGCAATTGTATTTTCATATAGCTGGAGAAAATTAATTCAATTTTATTAAATGTAAGGGCGCTTATGTGCCCTTTATATTTTTATCTTTTTTAAGGAGGACTAGTAAACATGCCAGTATATAAAGACGATAAGACTAATAAATACTATTTTTCAGTTCGTTACAAAGATACTTTTGGTAAAAGCAAAAGAAAAGTCAAAAGAGGTTTTTCAAAAAAGAAAGATGCGAAATTAGCTGAAAGTGAGTTTATACAACAAGCAAAGAATGGTTATAGCGACAACAAAACTTTTGAAGAAGTGTTTAATGATTATATAAAAAATACAGATTTAAAAGATAGAACTATACGAAGAAAAAATTATGATTATAAGAACCATATCAAGCAGCATTTTGGGGATATCGAAATAGGCAAAATAACTCAATCACAATGTTTAGAATTTCGTACTTATTTAGTAGAAAATAGTAATTCAATTAATACAGCAAGAACTATTTGGACAAGTTTTAAAGCTGTTATAACCTATGCAATGGCTTACTATAAACTTTCACATAACCCTTGTTTGGGCATTAAAGCAATACCACGAGTAAAAACTAAATTGACTTTTGTCACACGAGAAGAATTTCATGAAAAAGTGAAACAAATAGAAAATGAAAATTATAGAGATATGCTCACCTTTATGTTTTATACAGGTACTAGAATTGGAGAAGCTATGGGTATGTTATGGACTGATATCAACTTAAGTAAAAGAGAAATTTCAATATCTAAAACTTGGGATATCACTGCAAGGCAAATGTCGAATTACCCTAAAACAAGTTCTTCGGTTGCTTTAATACCAATACCTAAAACACTTGTAGAATTATTAACTCATAAGTATGAAGAAAATAAAGAAAAAATAAAAGGCTTTAACGACGAAATGTTTGTTTTCGGTGGTTACCGCCCACCAGATTACGCACACTTTTCAAGAGTCGTTAAAGCCGTATTCCCTAATATAACATCACACGGCTTACGTCATTCTTATGCAAGTTATTTAGCAGACAAAGGATGTGACATTTATATTTTAAGGGACTTACTTCGTCATTCAAGTATAACAGAGACAGTTGATACCTATACCCATTTTTATACAGGCAAAAAACACGAAGCTATGAAGTTTTTCGATGACTAAAAATAAAATGGTATCAAAATGGTATCAACAACTATACATTAATCGAATGAACCCAGCAATGACTTAGCAATATTTGTATATGCCATGTCTTCCATAGGCGGATTGTGCAAACCTGCGCGC
>ERZ1023497.113-NODE-113-length-38495-cov-501.069069_pt1 | contig 38495 bp, 53 predicted proteins | sample MGYA00380543_ERZ1023497 | MGnify/ENA primary metagenome ERZ1023497 (study PRJEB33173, sample SAMEA4830384) | metagenome | study: EMG produced TPA metagenomics assembly of the PRJEB25223 data set... | reverse complement strand
GATTATCGCTGGACAAGATGGAAAGGTCGTGATGGCGCAAATGGCGTGGCAGGTAGGGCTGGTGCAGATGGTAGGACACCATACTTACACATAGCTTACGCCACATCAAATAACGGCTCACAAGGCTTCTCAACTACTGACAGTACAAATAAAACGTATATCGGAACATACACAGATTACACTCAGGCAGATAGCACAGACCCTAAAAAATACAAGTGGGCTAAAGTAAAAGGGGACAAGGGAGAAAAAGGCGATAAAGGAGAACGTGGATTACAAGGTTTACAAGGCTTGCAAGGCGCACGAGGTGAACAAGGTATTCCTGGACCTAGAGGGGCAGATGGCCGTACACAATATACTCACATGGCCTATGCCGATAACGCAACAGGTGGTGGATTCAGTCAAACAAACACTGACAAAGCCTTTGTTGGGGTGTATATTGACTTTAATCCAACAGACAGCAGAAATCCTGCTGATTATCGCTGGACAAGATGGAAAGGTCGTGATGGCGCAAATGGCGTGGCAGGTAAGGCTGGTACAGATGGTAGGACACCTTATGTTCACTTTGCGTATTCTGAAAATGCAGATGGATCAGGTTTGACAATGACAGATAACGGACAGCGTTATTTTGGTCATTATTCAGATTATGAGAAACCTGATAGTTCGGATAAAACTAAGTACAAATGGGCTGATCGTTGGGCTAAAGTTGATGGAGGTTATGTAAATATCTATGCATTGTCTAAGAATAGAAGTATTGGGAAATCTTATCATGTTTCTGAATTTAATATGGATGTACTTTCAGGAAATATCACTCTAAAAGCAATTGGGTCAGATCCATACATTGGCGCCGTTTCTTCTCATCCAGGTATTTTTATAAAGCAACAGGGAATGAAAATCCCAGTTATACAAGGGAGATCTATTTGTATAACAATAACAAATCCTTTATTTAGAAAAAATTACATCTCGTTTTTTAATTCATTAGGTAAAACTGTTAAAACATATAAGCATTACAACACAAATAAATTTTTAATATCTTCAGCTGATTTGGTAGGTGTTGAATTTATCGCTTTACGATATGGTGCAGGAAGCTCGAATATACAAATTGGAACCGTACTAGAGACAAAAGTAAAGGTAGAATATGGAACCGTGCATAGCGACTGGTCGCCCGCTCCAGAAGATATTGAAAGTAATATTAACTCTAAAGCTGATCAGGGGCTGACTCAAGAGCAGTTAAATGCCCTCAATGAGAAGTCACAGATTTTAGAGGCTGAAATGAAAGCGAAAGCATCGATGGAGGCCTTTAGTGAATTAGAAAAAGCATATAATGCCTTTGTGAAATTAAATGCAGATAGTCAAAAAAAATCTGAGTCTGATTTAGTTGAAGCAGGTAGAAGAATTGATTTGCTGACGACACAATTTGGAGGATTAGCAGAGCTTAAAACATTCATTGATACTTACATGAAAAGCACAAATGAGGGCTTGATTATAGGTAAGAATGATGCAAGCTCTACTATTAAGGTATCAAGTGATAGAATATCCATGTTTTCTGCAGGTAAGGAAGTTATGTACATTTCGCAAGGTGTAATAAATATTGATAATGGTATTTTTACTGCATCAATTCAAATTGGACGTTTTAGAACAGAACAGTATCATCTTAACAAAGATGTGAATGTCATACGATATATAGGAGGTTAAAAAGAGGGAAATGACTAAATTTATCAATTCTAGCGGTTCACTACACTTGAATATTTACATCGAACAAGTTAGTCAAGATATCGCTAACAATTCCTCAAGAGTTAGTTGGAAAGCTACTGTTGACCGTGATGGAGCTTACCGCACATATACTTATGGTAATATTAGTAACTTGTCTGTATGGTTAAATGGGTCAAGTGTGCATAGTAGTCATCCAAACTTTGACACATCCGGGCAAGAGTTTACTTTAGCAAGTGGGGAAGTAACCATCCCACACAGTGGTGACGGAACTAAGACTTTTGCAGTATGGGCATCGTTTGACCCAAACAACGGAGTACATGGAAACATTACCGTATCAGCAAACTATACTCTTTCAAGCATTCCTCGATCTAGTAGTGTAAGCGACAATGCTCTTTCAGGAAATAGGCGGCTCGGAAGTCCTCACACTCTCACTATTGATCGCAAATCTAGCTTATTTACTCACCAAGTATGGTATAGAGTGTTTGGTAGCAACTGGATTGATTTAGGAAAAAATCACGCAACAGGCGTTTCTTTCGTACCTAATATTGACCTAGCTAGATACAACACAAAAGCAAAGTCTGGCACGATGGACATATGTGTTCGAACATATAATGGAACTACTCAAGTTGGAAATGACGTTTACTCAAATGGGTGGTACTTTGAAATTCCGGAAAGCGTGAAACCTACATTTTCTGGAATTACATTGACTGATATGAATACTGTTGCTAGGCAACTATTGAGCGGAAATAACTTTTTACAGATTATTTCCGACATTCAGGTCAACTTTAATAATCCATCCGGGGCTTATGGTTCGACTATCACAGGATATCGTGCTGAAATCGTAAACAAGAATCAGGTTACAACTGTAAACGGTGGTAGGCTTGGTATGATGAATTTCAATGGTTCAGCAACGATTCGAGCTAGTGTGGTTGATAGCCGAGGCAGGCAATCAGATACTAGAGATATTACAATCAATGTTATTGAATATTTTGCACCAGCTTTTAGTTTTACAGCTTTTAGGACGCGGGAAACACCTAACATTATTCAAGTTGTCAGGAATGCTAAAATCGCTCCTATCACTTTATCAGGTAGTCAAAAAAATGTCATGACACTATCATTCAAAGTAGCTCGACTAGGTAGTACAACTTTTACAGCTGATCATGGTAGAGCTTCTGGTATTTGGACAACTCAACACACCTTAAATAATTCAGCTGCTAACATGGCAGGTAATTATGTTGCAACCAAATCATTTGTGGTCATAGGAACTCTATCTGATAAGTTTACAAGCACAGAATTTACAGCAACAGTTGCAACTGAAAGTGTGGTAATGAGTTATGACAAAGATGGCCGTGTGGGCATTGGTAAAGTTGCAGAGCAAGGTGGTGCAGGGTCATTGGATGTCTTGGGAGATATCTACGCTAGAAATAAACCTATTCAACAATATCAATTGACTGACAATAATGGATGTGGAAAACTTATCAAACAGGATTTTAATACGATGAAAGAGACTGGAACGTGGTGGATAAATGGTAGCTCTCAAAACAACCCCTTTTCTGGAACTTGGGGGATGCTAGAGGTATTCAGACCTAATCCAGGCTCTCATGAACGTATTCAACGCTTCACTACCTCAACAGGATATATGGCAGTTAGGGAGAATGGTTTTGATAACAACTGGAGACCATGGCGCTATCTGGTGCAACAATCCAAGTCTACTAATAACTCTGACTATGTAGCTTTGCTAAAATCAGAAAGCACTCCGACTCCTTGGCAAAATGCCATTTTACAAAATGGATGGAATCATCACAGGGATTACGGAGGTGTCCAATTTTCAAAAACATTCGATGGTGTTGTTTGTTTTAAAGGAACATGTAAGGGCGGAAAGATTGCACGTGAGTCAATCATACTTACTTTACCTGAACATTTCAGACCATCTACAACATTATTCAAAACTGCTTTGAATAATGATTACGGTTCAGCCGTTATAGGAATTTATCCAAATGGAAACGTAGTTGTCAAATCTAATGTAGATGCTACTTGGCTTAATTTTGATAATGTGTTTTTCAAAATATAACAACCGTAAAAAATCCCTAATTATTAACGGATAATTAATTTATAAAGGAGGAAATGACAATGTTAAAAGTCACTAAAACACGTCAGCTAGTAACTGAATTTTTCGCACAAGATGGCGACCAACAAAAATTGGTCAAAACTACTGTAATCAACACAGACAATAAAGCTGTTTCAACAATATCTGAAACGCTGCATGACCCGGAACTGTACGCTAACAATCGTATCAGTATGCGTAAGCATGAGCAAGAGTTACGAGAAATGCGCTATAAGATTGAAGATGCCATTTTGGCAGAGCTGGAAGCAGATGCTGAGCATAAGGAATAGGAGGTGTGTATGAAAATTGAATTTTTCAATTTTCTAAGAAGTGTCGTACAGACTGAAGATGGTTTGGTCTTGTACGCTCTAACACTGATTGTCTCAATGGAAATCATTGATTTTGTCACAGGGACGATTGCGGCGATTATCAATCCTGACATCGAGTACAAGAGCAAAATCGGCATTAACGGGCTCCTTCGTAAGATTTCAGGGGTTCTCTTACTGATGATCCTCATTCCGGCGTCCGTTTTGTTGCCTGAAAAGACAGGTTTTGTATTCTTGCATTCAATCTGTCTCGGGTACATCGCATTTACTTTTCAATCTCTCATTGAAAATTACCGCAAATTAAAAGGAAATGTTACTCTTTTTCAGCCGATTGTAAAAGTATTTCAGCGATTACTTGAAAAAGATGATGATACGAAAAAAGGAGAATAACAAATGCAACAAATTACTGAAATCATTACTAATGGAGCAATCAGCATCCTAGTCGTTTTGGCAGGGGTTGTAGTTAGGGCAGTCAAGGACTACCTGGTTCAAAAAGGTGGAGAAAAGACCATCAAGATTGTTGAAATCTTGGCCAAAAATGCAGTAAATGCCGTGGAGCAGGTAGCTGCTGAAACTGGCTACAAGGGAGATGAAAAACTGGCACAGGCTCGCGCTAAAATTCGTGCTGAGCTTACAAAATACAATATTAGCATGACTGACAAAGACTTAGACACCTTCGTAGAGTCAGCAGTGAAACAGATGAACGACGCTTGGAAAGGACAAGAGTAATGGATATCGATACAAGCAGACTACGAACAGGCTTGCCCCAGGTTGGGGTGCAGCCTTATCGACAAGTACATGCCCACTCAACAGGCAACCGTAACTCAACCGCTCAAAATGAAGCGGATTATCACTGGCGGAAAGACCCAGAATTAGGTTTTTTCTCGCACGTTGTTGGGAACGGTCGCATCATGCAAGTAGGTCCTGTGAACAACGGAAGTTGGGATGTTGGGGGCGGTTGGAATGCTGAGAGTTATGCAGCGGTTGAACTGATTGAAAGCCATTCAACTAAGGAAGAGTTTATGGCTGACTATCGCCTCTATATCGAATTGCTACGCAATCTAGCGGACGAAGCAGGCTTGCCGAAGACTCTTGATACAGACGACTTGGCAGGTATCAAGACGCATGAATACTGTACCAATAACCAACCAAACAACCACTCAGACCATGTGGATCCATATCCATATCTTGCAAGTTGGGGCATTAGCCGTGAACAGTTTAAGCAAGACATCGAAAACGGCTTGAGCGCTGCAACAGGCTGGCAGAAAAATGGCACTGGCTACTGGTACGTACACTCAGACGGCTTTTATCCAAAAGATAAGTTTGAGAAAATCAACGGTACCTGGTATTATTTCGATGGCTCAGGCTATATGCTTTCAGACCGCTGGAAGAAGCACACAGACGGTAATTGGTACTGGTTCGACAACTCAGGCGAAATGGCTACAGGCTGGAAGAAAATCGCTGAGAAGTGGTACTATTTTGATGTAGAAGGTGCCATGAAGACAGGCTGGGTCAAGTACAAGGACACCTGGTACTACTTAGACGCTAAAGAAGGCGCCATGGTATCAAATGCCTTTATCCAGTCAGCGGACGGAACAGGCTGGTACTACCTCAAACCAGACGGAACACTGGCAGACAAGCCAGAGTTCACAGTAGAGCCAGATGGCTTGATTACAGTTAAATAAATAGAAAGGAAACTTTCTAAATTGTTCTTTCACCGCAGGCTCAGGCTTGCGGTTTTTTTGTTTGCTCAAAAGGGGCAAAAAAGGGGCAAAAGTGTCGTAAATCTCTGTAAAATGATGTAAAAACATTTATTTAAAAGCTCAAAATATAGCTGTTTTAAAAGGTATTGTAAGATATAGTAAAACGATGTAAAGGTATTTTTAAATGCGGATGAATTATAACGATATAAAGCAACCCCTTGAATTATCAATATCTTCAAGGGGTTTTGTTGTGTTATGAAATCAAAAAGGGGCAACCAAGGGGCAGAATTAAAAAATAGTATCTAATTTATTGACCAGTTTATCCTCCATATCCTCAGTAGTATGAGAATAGATTTCCAAAGTCATTTTTGCATTTGAGTGCCCAACTCGATCCATTATTGATTTTATTGGGAGGCCAGACTCTGCTAAAAACGAAATATGAGAATGCCTAAAAATATGGCTAGATAAGTTTTTTTCTATTTTGGCCTGTTTTCCATATTTTTTTAATATCTGTATGAAGCAAGCTATTGTTGTAGGTTGATTCCATTTTTCAAAACAGAAAATATAATCATCGCTTGACAATGGCTGGAAACGTTCGCTAAGTCGTACTATTTGTCTTTGAATAGCTTCTATGACACTCTCTGATACTTTGATTGTCCGTATTGAATTTGTAGTCTTTGGTAGCGTCTTGATTTTGTTTACTGAATCAAAATTACCTGTGATCTCAATTTTGTTGTTTTCGAAGTCTATATTCTTCAGTTGTAAGGCAGTTAACTCACCATATCTCATACCAGTTAATGTCAGCACAAGAACCATATCAGCGTACTTTTGGTGATATTCTCGACGATTAAGGACATCGACAAGTGCTTTTATTTCTTGCATGGTGAGAAAGTTGTTACGCTTTTTTTCCAGTTCTTCTAAAGTCTTTGGTTTTTGAGGAATCGTAGTATAATCGACCTCGTTGTTTTCAATGTAAGAGTATTGAACAGCGTAATTAAAGATACCTCTGAGCCTATGCCGTACTTTTTTAGCTGTAATATATCCGTTGCTTTCAATAATTTTTTCAATAGCCTCTTGAAGAAAACGCCTGTCAAGATTAGCAAGTATGGTATCGGATGGTATGACTTCCTTCATCTTCTTATCAACTGATTTACAATTATGTTTTGTTGATTCCTTTACTGTTTGCGCCCATGATTTATAGAAAAGGTTATAGATTTCTTCAAATGTAATGCTTTCTACTTGTTTTGTGCTGAGTTTTTTATTTATCTTCTCTTGTAACAAGATAGCAGCTTGATTTCTTGCCTGGGGAGTTTTCTTCTCCATGGTCACTGAAACTTTTTTTAATTTCTCAGTATATGGATCTTTATATCGCTCAAAATATTTAAACTTGCCATTTGGCAATTCTTCCATCCACATTGATTTTACCTCACTTTTTTGATAAAATGGGTATAAGAAAACGACCTTTTGAATGGTTGTTTCTTATACGTAAGTTCCTCACACTCAGAGTCGCCAAACTTTGCGAGTGTGGGGATTTTTTTATTTCGTTTCAAAGAAATTTCCGCAATTTTGGCAATGCCACTGTTTATTTCCTTTTTTGCCAGCAAATCCAGCTAAAGCACCAACTCCACCAGTCAAAACAGCTCCACCAACGGCCTTTCCAACAGAAAAGGCTTTTTTGTCTTGTTGTAAGAAAGTCACATCTTTAGACTTACAATTAGGGCAAGTGATGATATTCTGCTTTTTCTCTTGCTTTTTCTTCTCTTGATTTGCTCTAAATGTTTCAAGTTCACGTTCTCTCTGCTCTGGAGATTTTTTTTGGTTATCAATTACTGCACCTATGACACCTCCAACAAAAATAACAATTATGATAATAGCAATTATATTCATTTTCTCTCCTTTTTTAATTAAGTAGTGCTAAATATTCTTCTTTGACCATGATTTCATCGGCAATGGTTTTTAAATTATACTTTTCCATAAATACCAGGTAATTAAATGTAGTGGCATCTTCGGCTATATCCAACTCAGCTTTCATAAGGTGATGGATCATATTCCTATTAGCCTCAAGCTCACACTTTTCCCTAAAAAGCTGATAAGTATCTGGCGCGTGGTTTCTATGGCCTATCTCATGTAAAGCGACTTGTACCCTTTTTTCATCAGATATAGCATCACTCAAAAACATAGTTTTGAGGGCTGGGATGTAAAAGGCTTCATCTGGAAATAGACCATCTTCAAAAATCTCTATATCTATGCCTAGATTTTGAGAAAATTCTTTTTCAGTCATAAACAATCCAACCTTTGATTATTATTGTTTTCTGAGATAGATCTCTATTATGTTTTGAATTGCTTTTTTATCTTCTTCAGTTAGTGGTTTACCATTGAAGCGCATAGCAGTAGAGGCAAGTTCCTCAACATCGACTTCTTTGCCTTCGAAAAAGAATTGTTCTTTTTTATTAGTGATGGTAGGATTATCTGTGCGACCAAGTAAGTAGTCTGTAGATACGTTGAAGTAGTCGGCGATTTCTTGTAGGCGGTCAGATTTAGGAGTCTTTTCTTTTAAAGTATAGAGGTAATTTATACTATAGCCTAAATCTTCGGCAACTTTTTGAAGACTTATTCCTTGTTTTTGGGCAAGTTCCTTAATCTTTTCAAGTGTGGAAAACATTGTCATATTACCTTTTCTAAGACATGACAAAAAATATTTTATAAAAAAGTGTTATTTTCTATTGACAAAAATAATACTAAAGTGTAAAATAGTTTTTGTAAGTTAATGAGTTAGTAAAAAACAGAGTTAAAACTTATCTAAAAATAAATAGCTTTGGCGAGCAAGAAAATTGATAGATACAAGGTTTTATCAAGGTTTTTAATTATGCTTTCATTTTACACTATGGTGTAAAAGTTGTCAAGCGTTTTTATAAAATATTTTACCAACTCTTTAACTTTGTTCCTTGACAATTGAATAGAGCATGTGAGATAATAAAGGGGAATTAAGGATTAGTTCTATATCATGGACTAGAAAAGACCCCAGGCTAACTTCCACATTAAGCTTGGGGTCTTTTTTTGACACTATTTGTCCTTGTTCAGCCATTTATCAGCTAAACGAAGAACGACACCGACCACAATCGGTCCGATGATAGTTTTAAGGATTAGTTCCATCATGGGCTATCTCACCTCCTTTCGTAGGCGGTGTAGAAGTGCCGTCACTATTATACCACATGCTCTATCAGTTAGATAGGGCATTTTTTATTTTCAAAAAGGAGGAGGTCACATGAGCCAACAACATCTTAAATGGATTGAGCTTGTAAAAGAGCGAATTGAAAAACGTGGGTGGTCGCAGACGGACCTAGCTACCGTCGTAGGTGTTAGTCCATCAGCTATTACGCAACTTTTCAAAGATGGTAAAGGAAGCGATGACTTGAAGCTTCGCATTAAAAAAAAATTGCGAATCAGCGAGTCGTGGGAAAGATTTGAGGAATAGGAGGAAGAACATGAACGAAGTTATTAAAGTGACTGTGAATGACAATCATGAACCGATTGTATCTGGTCGTCAGTTGCATGAGGCATTGGGAGTTAAAACAGAATATAGAAAATGGTTTGGAAGAATGGCGGAGTATGGTTTTGAAGAAAATCAGGATTTCGCAAGGGTGACCCAAAAATGTCCGACCCCTGGAGGTCTGCAAGATATGACTGACCACATCATCAAACTAGACATGGCTAAGGAAATCGCCATGATTCAGCGAACGGACAAAGGAAAAGAAGTCAGACAATACTTTATCCAAGTAGAAAAAGACTTTAATAGCCCTGAGAAGATTATGGCAAGAGCATTGCTCATGGCTGATCAGAAAGTCCACAAGCTGGAGGCTCAGATTGAAGCAGACAAACCCAAAGTCCTCTTTGCAGACGCAGTAAGTGCAAGCCATACATCTATCTTGGTTGGCGAACTTGCCAAGCTCATTAGCCAAAACGGCTACAAAATCGGTGCCAATCGCCTCTTTTCTTGGATGCGCGAAAATGGTTACCTGATTAAGCGCAAAGGTTCAGATTGGAACATGCCAACCCAACGTAGCATGGACTTGAAACTCTTTGAAATCAAGGAAACAAACGTGCAACACGCAGATGGACATATCACTGTGAACAAGACACCAAAGGTCACAGGCAAAGGACAACAGTATTTTATCGATAAGTTCCTTAATTAGGAATACCTGACAGGTTAGAAAGTAGAAAGAATGATTGAAAATAAGTGAAGAGAAAGGAGGCGCTATGGCACAAGAAAATAGCCTAATTGGTAAATATCTAGAAATTTCTGGGGAGCTTGCAGGATATATTGGAGCTGAAACAGAAAAAGACCTACTTGTCCGTAGGGCGATAGTCATTAATGAGCATATCGGCTTATGTGAGCAAGCGGTCTATGTTGATAAGAAAGTGCTAGATAGCTATTGGGTCAAGATAGTAGAGTTATCTGCTATTCCTGAAACCATCAACAGCGTTGACAGCACTGATTTGGTTAGGAAATGGTTGAACATGTAAATTGACACTCTCATGTCCGTTGACATACTCAACACATTTCACCAAGTAATGCTCAGATTTATGGTCTGCTGACTTAGCAATGACAGAACCGATAGTAGGAACAGCAGGCAATGTTATTGGTAGAGGTTCAACACGACCATCAATCATGATGTGACAAGTAATCATGACTTATTCTCCTTTCATGTAAGATAAGTCAATTATAGCAAATTTAAAAGGAGGAGTTATGACAGACTTTAAAAATTTAGATTGTCAATTTATCTTTCAAAAATGCGACTGAAAATTATACTGCTGTTAGTAATAACTTTATCAATGATCCAAAACTGGACTTTACAGCTGTTGGTATTATGATGGTTGTCCTAGCTAACCACCCTAACTGGCAAGTCTATTCAGATGAAATAGCTAAACGAAAAGGTGTTAGTCGAGACACAGTTGATAGATACTTCAAAATATTAGAAAAAAATGGCTACCTACGAATTGTTAAAAAAGGCATGGGACGTGGTAAAGGAGTTCGTGTTTTCAGATTTTTCTCAGATGTAAAAATATCCGATTTTCAATTTGAAATCATGAAACAGAGATTGAATGAAAGTATATCTAAGTTATCCACAGGTTAGAATTTACATTTCCGATTTTTACAAATCTGTATTTTACAAATCTGTATTTTACAAATCAGAAAATTTAGGCACTAATAAATACTAACTAACAACAAGTATTAAATAACAATAAATACTAACTAACAACAAGTACTACTCTTAATAAATAAAAGAGAGTACACAAAAAAGTATCTGAGAAACTCAGACACTTTCTAAAAAAATCTAACTTAATTATAGCATGAAAGGGGAAAAATGGAAACAGTTCAAATCGTGAGAATTAAAGATGTGATCATCGAGAAGATTTCTGCAAACGATGAAGAGTTAAAACGTATCTTTGGATGTTCAAAACGACAAGCAGGAGAGCGAAGAAGAGAAATGAAAAAACTCCCTAGTCAGCAAAAACATCTTTTGGATAGTGGACAACTTGTAACGATTAAAGGTTTCTATGAATACTTGCAATATCGAGGCAGTCAACCATGGAAGAAAGAAATGGCTAAAACCGTTAAGATGACACGATAGCAGAATAATAACTACTAACAAATAACAAACTCATCCTTATAGAAATAAGGGATTTATAGAGTTTTTAAAGGAGGAGGGAAATATGCCAAATTGGGCAGAGGGGACTCTTAAATTAAGAGGCAGACGCGAAAACGTTGCATCAGCTTTAAAAGAAATGCTATTAGGAAATAAAGGCGCAACACTTGAAGAAGAATACGATGGCACTCTACTAATATTTAAAAACGAGTATGATTATTTTTATATAAACGGTACAAGGCGTGCGTTTATTTCTAGTAAAGATATTGAAATTTGGTTGGATGATGATTTTGTGATTATCGAACTTGAAGATTTCGAACAAGCATGGGCAGCATTAGCTGACAATTACACAGAAATTTCTAGTAAGTTTGATGTTGATATTAAAATTTTCACTTTTGAAATGGGTATGGAATTTACACAGGAAATTGAAATTTCAAAAGGTGAAATCATCAAGAATATTGTAAACGAAAACTTTACTAACTATTCATGGGATGTGCCTTTTAGTAGACTTGGAGGATAGATAATATGGCTGATTTAACATTTGCAGAATTACAGCGAAAAATGCAAATCGAAAAACAAACGAAACAGGGAGTGAAATATCCGTTTAGAACCGCAGAGGACATAAATAATAAATTTAAGTCTTTGGATAGCGGTTGGAGTGTATCATTTCCAGAAGATGACATCATTCAAAAAGGTGACAAACTGTATTATAAAGCGGTAGCTGTTGCTAAAAGAGAAAGTGATGGCACGATTGAAAAAGCTATTGGATGGGCTAGAGAAGAAGATGTACCAATTTTTCACACACAAAAAGGGGATGTGAAACAGATGCAAGATCCACAATGGACAGGTGCGGTTGGTTCTTATGCTAGAAAATATGCTTTACAAGGTTTATTTGCCATTGGAGGTGAGGATGTTGATGAGTATCCAGTAGAAGAAAGCCAAGAGCAAGGACAGAATAATCAGCAACAGCAACAACAAGGAAATCAGCAAGCCCAAGGACAAAATCAAGTAAGGTATATTGACAATATTCAGTATCAAGAAATCATCAAGAACGTTGAAGAAATTGCGACGATTAAGGGAGCGCCATTTGATACAGTTGCAAATTTTGTATTAAGCAAGTACCAAATAGATGATTTCCACAAAGTGCCAGTTGATGGCTATAACATAGTGATGAACTATCTCACTAAACAAATTCAAAAAGCATACGAAAAACAAGGAGTATAAGACATGACAGAAAATAAAATTTATTCGCCATGGGCTTTCACAGAAAACGAAAGCCAAAAACAGAAATCTAATCTTTCAGCTCTAAAAGAGTTAAAAGAGAAATATATCATCAAGGATAAGTGGAATTACGACAAAATGAATGAACAAGATCAAGAAACCGTTGATGTTGTATATGGTCGAGTTGGTGGCAGTTACGGGAATTCACTTTATGAAATTTATAAGAATACCCCTAATTTATCCAAAACAGAACTTGCCTTAATTTGTGATAATGGCAATTTATGTTTTGGGCATTCATCATCAGGTAGTAAAATCAAAATTTACACAGACTAGGAGAACAAAGACGTGGTAAAAGATGTAACTAATAGCTTGACAGAAATTAAGGTAGATTTCCAACCTGCAGTAATTAATGTTGACCGTGAGGCGATCGAGGCACGAGTAGCCACAGCCATTGCACAGTATAGTGGTCGCGAGGTTACTGTTGATAATTACAAAGAAGTTTATGAAGAGCGAACCCGCTTTAATAAGCTGATTGGGAGCTTAGACACTCAACGCAAAGATTTTAACCGACAAATCAATGAGCCGGCAAAAGACTTTGATAAGTGGGTCAAAGAAAAAGTCATCAAGCCTATTGAGGCAGTGACAGATGCTATGTCAGCAGGACTTAATGCGATTGATGAACATGAACGATTGATGCGCGTGGATGTCGTGCGTGCTACATTTGAGGATAAGTGTATGGTCGCAGGGATTGAAAAATCCACATTTGCTGACAAATACGATGAGTACAGCCTCAAGAAATATTTTAAAACAGGCAAGTATGAGCTGAAAAAGACAACACTTGATGAAATGGATGGCTTAGTACTTTCAGAATTTGATGCCCTGGAAGAATACAAGGCTAACAAGCAAGCTATCCAAGAGCAAGCTCAAGAGTACGATTTGCCAGCTGATAGCTATATCAGACATCTTGAAGATGGTAAGAGTCTTGTTGATATTCTCAAGATGATGAAAACTGATCGAGATGCTGAGATTGCACGCAAGGAGCAGAAAGAAATCCAAGAAAAAGCAAAAGCTGAACGACTTGAAGAAATTGCTCAATCGGCCAAGAAAAATGCTAATGCGAATATCAAGGCTTACGATGCCGAAACAGGCGAGATTTTGGAACAGGGTACAATTACACCAGAACCTCAAAACAATGCGCGAGAGGTGGCAAAATTTGAGCCTAGCGAGCCTTTGGTCAAATTAGTACGTCTTGAATTGCACGGTGGTTTAGAACAGTGGGAAAATACACAAGAATATTTTGAGGATAACTTTATCGGTTTTGAAAATTTGGAGGATTAAGTAGAATAAGGAGTCAGACCTATGAGATGTTTTTATGTCAGCGGTAAAATTGCAGATCTTGATTTGGGGTCAGAAATCAATGCAGAAAATTCATTTATGGCTGCTATTGAGTTTGTGAAACGATATACCGACTTATTAAAGTTTGGTTCAAATGAAATCAAGGTATCAGAAGTAGAGGAGGTGCAAAATGATAAATAACGTTGTTTTAGTAGGGCGACTTACAAGAGATGCCGAACTGAGATACACGCAATCTAATATTGCGGTTGCTACGTTTACTCTTGCTGTAAACCGTCCATTTAAGAACGAGGCTGGAGAGCGTGAGGCTGATTTTATCAATTGCGTTATCTGGAGACAGTCAGCTGAAAATCTTGTTAATTGGGCTAAAAAAGGCTCTCTTATCGGAGTTACAGGAGTAATTCAAACACGTAGCTATGATAACCAGCAAGGTCAACGTGTTTATGTCACAGAAGTTGTTGCCAGTAATTTTCAACTGTTGGAAAGCCGTAACAGTCAGCAAAATACTCAAGGTCATCAAGACCATCATGGCGGTTATCAGCAGCAGGGCTACAGTAATCAAGGCAGTTCTTTCCAAAATGGAAATAGTTACGGGCAACAAGGCAGTTTCCTTGAGGGGAACACAACAAATCTAGTTCCTGATTTCACCCGTGATAACAATCCATTTGGTAGACCGACAAACCCATTGGATATTAGTGATGATGATTTACCGTTTTAGAAAGAGGTGCTGAATGGAATTTATCAAAGTTAAAGTCGACTTACAATGCCCATTTTGTGGAAACTGTAAGGTGGTTAAGGTAGGAGCGCATCGCAAGGCTATTACTTGCCCATCGTGTAAACAAGCTGTTTTCTTGTCGTGGGCAACTGGTATCGAGGGGGAAACTGATGAACATGGTTATTATTTCCATGCCGTCGAGCCGTTTAATATTCGCAAAATCAATCAAGAGTTTCAAGATGCTTTTGAGGATGCACCACCTAAACACTCTTTCACCATCAGAAATAAGATGAGAGGGTGATATGGTGCAGAAAATGATAGTATGGGCGTTGTTTGATAGTGGTAACGGCTCATATACTAAAGCCATCAACACGCTTAATAGTTCGGGGGGGGGGGGCGAATATTGAAGTATATCCGATTGGGATAGATATTGAAAACAAGAACAATCATTTTATCCCTCTAAACCTTGCTGATTACTCACGGCTATTTGGTGATAATAAGCTATTTGATACGCTTGACAAGCTACCACATCCAGATTTAATCATAGCAAGTCCACCATGTGAGAGTTGGTCAAATGCTAGTGCGATGACAAATGGCAACGCTTGTTGGAAAAAGGAAGATTTATCAGATAGTCTATTTGATCCTCAAATACCACCTAGCATGTTTACTATTAGAGCGAACAAAGACTATGAGGATGCGTACAATAATTATTGGTATGATAGGCAATTTATGAAACGTGTTAATGGTGAGCTATGCGCCTTTAATACCATTGAAATCATAAAGAGGTATCAGCCTAAGTATTGGATAATTGAAAACCCAGCAACAGGGAGACTATGGAAGTATATAGAAACTATCATAGGCTTTCCATTGCCCTATAAAAACCCAACAAGGTACAACAACTATGATTACCCTTTGCAAAAGCCGACCAAATTTGCAAGTAATCTATTTCTAAATCTCAACAATGATATAAATCCAGCAGAAATTGAATGGGGTAATTTTTCTAAATCGTATAATGAACGGTCTAATATACCTCAAAAGTTACTTTTGGATATATTTCAGACAGTACTAAACCAATTTGAAAAGGAAACAGAAAAAAATGACAAAAATTGAAATCGTTATGGTACTTACAACTTTGATGTCTATCACATGGGCAGCGATTGTTACAATTCACGCTATGCAAGCTATTAAAAAGCACAAGGCAAAAGCGGATTATTATCAGAAACCACAAGTGCAATGTGAGATTGCACGTCATGTACTTAAAAACAAATGGTACTCAGATGGAGGGGAGGTGTTTAGATGAAAGTATTTGATGGCGCTATTTCAAATTAGCTTAATTTAAAGCAGGAGGACAATATGGATAAAAAACTTATTGGGTTAGATCTAACCCACATTGCTAGAATTTGCTAGCGCATTGAAAATTGAGAATGGGGCTGAAATTGAAGATAATGGAGTATCTCAAGTAGCAACAGTTAAAACAGGGGTGGCAAGCCTTGCTAAAGGCAAAGCACCTAATCCGGTTACATTGCGCCCATATCGTACATTTAGCGAGGTTGAGCAACCGGCAAGCCTATTTGTCTTTAGGATTGATAAGCAAGCCAATATGGCTTTATTTGAGGCAGATGGTAAGCGTTGGGTAGCTGATGCAGTAGGAAACATTGCAGCCTATCTAAAAGAGCAGCTAGCAGACCAAAAACTTATCACAGTATTAGCATAAGAAAGGGGAAATTAAAATGAGTGATTACAAACAACGGATGATTGAAGAATACAAACAATTAAAAGAGCGCACCAATAAGTTAAGTTTGATGATTAGTAACTATTACGTAGGAACACTTGATTTTAAACTAAAATGTCCTATTGAGTTACTTGAAACTCAACACTATACAATGTGTGCATATCTCAAGATCCTTGAACAGCGTGCAGAAATTGAAAACATTGAGTTTTAAGGTAATCAAAATGAAATTTGAGTTTTCTTTGCCTCGGAATACTAAGCTAAAATCTCTAAACATGGTTATCAATAGTAATGACAGACAACATCAAACAGATAAGGCTAAAGTTACTAAACGCATTAGAGCTTTTGCTTATTGGCATACATCGATGAACAAGGATAAAGGGAGGGCTGCTTTTAGCCCCTCCAACCCTTGTGAGGTTACAGTTACAATTTACAGCCCTACTAAGTCAAAACTTGACCCACCTAATTTATATCCAACAGTCAAGGCTATCATTGATGGCATGACTGATGCAGGTATTTGGACAGATGATAATCATAAGGTTATCAAAAAGTTATCCTTTGTTTATGGTGGATTAAGCGAGGAAAAAGGGCATTATAGATTAGTGTTTGATATAGAGGAGGTTTAAAGTGATTGAAGTTAATATAAAATTCGATAATTTTGAAGCGCATGGCTTTTACCAAGATGATACTAAACTAGGAAAAATTAGAGATGCAATCATATCTCAAATGAATAATGGGCATGTGGTTGTTTTAGGGGAAGATAGAGGTATTCTATTAAATCCTAAAGTTATAAAAAGTGTACAATTTAAGGTTGTAGAAGATAACCAGATCTAATCGTTTTTTGACCTTTAGAGAATCTGAGTTATTTTGAGGAGTTGGAAGATGATGGAAGAGTTAAAGCAAAAAGTTAATGCAGTATACAACTGGACGGTAGAAGACGGGAAACCCAAACCTCCCAAGCAAGATTTACCACAAGCAGTGAAAGACCGGGTGGACTATTTTTGGGAAATGGCAGAAGATGGTATGACGTTTATGGGAGCGATGGAATGCATCTTCGCTGATGAAAAGCCTACCGACTATGATTTGGGAGCTACTAAGGATTGGTTACCAAAATCTAAGGAGTTTGATGATTGGATTGGCTATTCGCCAAGCATGGCTCAGGTAGTTATTGCAGTTTATTTGATTTATGGAGGAAACTAAGATGAATATTAAGGCATTGATTAAGAAGTATGAAGAATTGTGGAATGAACACAGCCCTTTTTATGAACCTGTACCTTATACTTCAATGGTTGAACTTTTTTTGAAAGAGTTGAAACAGCTAGACGAACTCAAACCAGTCAAAGTTCCGCAGTTTGTGGCGGATGTGATCGAAGGAGCAAGAGAGCAAAGCGTAGAGTTGGAAGATGCGTTCGAGTATGTTTGGGAAGTAGCCACCGGAGAGTTACGCGAATGGTTTAGAAAACTTGAAAATAGAAATAATTTCGCTCGTGCATGGCTGGACGGCTACGAGGTCGAGGAAGAGAAGCGGTATGAAGTGATATTGCGCAATGGACAGTCGTTGAAAACTGTGTACAGACAGGGTGGCGATCATCTTGATTTTGAAATGGTGTATGGCGATCTTGAAAGCTTTACTAGAGAGCGATTAGAAGAAGCGGGCTTAGGATGGGTATTTGATTGCTCAGGGATTGAGATTGAGGAGATGGAGTGATGACACAAACACTTGAAGAAGGAATGAAGAATCAAAGTAAATGCATAAAAGTCCCAAGGGAAATCAGACCGTTTGATATAGGGTATCGAATAGCGAACAAATACGGTCAAGCGCTCGCTTTAAGAAATGGGGCAAGTATATTCGATTTGCCTTTTCTGGCTGAAAAAGCTATAGAAAAAGAGTTTGGGAAGAATGATCCAGACTTTGACATCGGAAAGCATTCTGTTGAAGAGGTTGCTATTGTCAATTTAAGTAAATTTCATAGTTATTTTGAGGAGGTGATACATGACTGATGACGAAGAAAAAAATAGAGCGCTTGTCAGTTATCCATCGCAGGGAAATCAATTGGCTAAAGTGGTATTTTTTGAGGGATAAGAAAAATCCAAAGAGAACCATTTTGGAGCAAAAGATTATAGTTTCTCATATCAAAACTGATAGGCTTGAAGCTAAGTTTTTAAGCAACTTAAAAAAATCAACTGAAGATTTTATAGATAAGTCTGATCCTAAATATTTGCGGGCAATAAAAGAGGTTTATGTTTACGAAAACATGAATGTCATTGGAGCTTGTCAAAAAATACTATTTTATAGTCCGACTCAAGCCTATGTATTACTTAATGCGTGGTTTAACGATTATTTTCGTGCGACTTACACAGAATTACTAGAAAACGCCATCTTAGATAAATAACCGTAAAAAATCCAAAGCTTATGTATCTATAATCAAGATATATAAGCTTTTTCGAAAGGAGAGATATGGAGATGTTACAGATTGAATATGTAGATATAAAATCCATTAAACCATATCACAAAAACGCTAGGCATAATGACGGAGAGGCAACAGAGAAAGTTGCTGCATCCATAAAAGCTTTTGGTTTTCAGCAACCTATCTTAGTAGATGATAATAACATCATTATTACAGGACATACTAGGCTAAAGGCTGCTCTTTCTTTAGGTATAGACACAATACCTATCGCTCACGCTGTAAACCTCACAGATGAGCAGATAAAAGCTTATAGACTAGCAGATAATCGAGTTGCTGAGTATTCAACGTGGGACTCAGAATTATTAAATATTGAGCTTTCTCAATTTGAAACAATAGATATGGCTCAGTTTGGTTTTGAGTTATCAGTTACAGGGTTCAACTTTGGTAACGAGGAGGAGCAGCAAGAGGAAACTGAAAACGAGGAGGAAGATGCTGAGGATTTTCATAGAGATACCACAATAAACCAGTACAACCTTTTTAATTATGACGATACAAGGGTTGAGGGTTTTTATAACATGCCTAAAATCGAGGGCGTGGATCATATTCCTAAAGATTTTCAAGGCTTTAATTATGTTTTAAATAAACCAGATTACAGCTCATGCGTGCATTTTTTCCTAGATGATTATCAATTTGAAAGAATATGGCAAAGACCAGACTTTTACATTGAAAAGCTGCTAGAATTTGATAGCGCCTTAGCTCCGGATTTTAGCTTATATCTTGATATGCCTATCGCTATGCAAGTATGGAACATTTACAGGTCAAGGCTGATAGGTCAGATTATGCAAGATTACGGCCTTACAGTTATCCCTACTGTATCGTGGGCTAGTGAGGAAAGCTTTGATTTTTGTTTTGACGGCTTGCCTAAAAACTCAACGCTAGCAATCAGTACAATAGGCGTAAAGCAAAACAAAGAGCAGTTTGAGGTATGGAAAAATGGAGTTACTGAGATGATAAAAAGGTTGACTCCAAAAAGAATTGTAGTATATGGCGGAAAAGTGGAATACGATTATAAAGATATAGAGGTTGTATATTTTGAAAATGCAACAACGGAAAGGATGAAAGAAAGTGGCACAAAAACTAACTAAACTAAAAGATATTTTTAAACATGTTTCAAGTATTGATCTAGGTAAAGAGATTTTATTTGAAGATCTTGAGCTTTACAATAAAGAAACAGAAACAAGCAAACAATACCAATCTATCGAGGAGGCAGAAAATGACCTATCTTTGATGGAAAAAGTAAATAAAATCAATTTCACTCTAGGCGGTGGACGTGGTGCAAATTTTGAGAAAGGGAAAGACGGTAAGTATCCGGGTTTTAGAGGTGCTGGTGGTGCAAGAGATAGTGGGAGCTCAAAAGCCTTACATCCAGCATCTTTAAACAATCAAGGGCGCTTTTCAAGTGTTGAGGGAGCTATTCAGGGATTTATTAAAAAACACGGTGGCTCTAGAACAGAATACAGTACAGCAGTTGACTCTCAAGGCTTTGCTCATAATTATGTACACGGTGGGAAAAACAGCGTACAAATTTTGCCTATCTCTGGTGGATTTACAGCAATACATAACCATCCGAATGGCAGCAATTTCTCAAGTACAGATTTACATAGCTTTGCAGCATTAAAAGGTATGAATACACTAGTTGCAACGAATAGCTCTAAAGCGTATCGAATTACAAAAGGGGCTAACTTTGATGCTAAAGGCTTTGATAAAGCTGTGAGCAAGTCACGTTTTACTACAAAAGATTACAATAAAGGAGCTGACCTATGGCTCAAGAAAAACGCTAAGAAATACGGGTACACTTACTCATACGAGTAAAAGAAAAGAGGCTAAGGTATGGGTGGTAGAGGAGCAAAATTAAACTTGTCAACAACGAAAATGACAACTCAAAATATAGAGACTTGATTAACAAAATCGAAAAGTTATTAGGAATAGCGTAAAACATCCCCTTTTTTAACATATACAATGAAATCATAAGTATAAAATGCTTGTGATTTTTTTGTTTGAAAGGAGGGTGGAAATTGCCTAGAGATGGAACTAAAAATTTAAAACCAGTTACAGAACGAACCAAAGATGAAGCAAGAGCTATTAGCTCAAAAGGAGGTAAAGCATCTGGCATAGCAAGAAGAAAAAAAGCTGATCTCAAAAAAGCATTTGAAACCCTCTTATCTTTGGATGTGACGGATAGTAAAATCAAGAAACAACTTGAGGAGATGGGTATGGCTGGCAATAACGAGGCTTTGCTAGCCTTTGCAACCTTTCAGCAAGCTGTAAAAGGCAATCAGAAAGCGACTGAGAACATAATCAAGCTGACAAATACTAAAGATAAATACGATATACAAGAACAGAAAGAGCGTATTAAAGCACTCAAATATGAAAATAGAGAGCGTGCTGAAGCTGAGAAAGGCTCAAGTGAAACTATCGAGATAGTGGATGCATGGGCTGAAGATGTGAGGGGGGCAACGGATGACCTTTAATGTCCAGAAGAACATCAACCCTCATTTCAAATCTGTTTGGATTTCTAGCTTACCTTATAATGTTTTGAAAGGTGGGCGTAACTCTTTTAAATCATCGGTTATTGTACTTAAACTAGCGTATATGATGATAAGGTATATTATCGCTGGAGAGGCGGCCAATATCGTTGTTATCCGTAAGGTGGCCAATACTATTAGAGACAGTGTTTTCAATAAAGTTTGGTGGGCATTGAACCTTTTTGGTATAGCTGAGCAGTTCACAAAAACAGTTAGCCCGTTTAAAATCGTACACAAAACGACCGGCTCAACATTTTACTTTTACGGACAAGATGACTTTCAAAAACTCAAATCAAACGACATTGGAAATATCATAGCGGTTTGGTATGAAGAGGCTGCTGAATTTAATGACCAAGAGGACTTTGACCAATCAAACGTGACGTTCATGAGGCAGAAACACCCACGCGCCAAGTTTGTACAATTCTTTTGGAGTTACAATCCACCTAGAAATCCATATAGTTGGATCAATGAATGGTTTGAGAGCATCAAAACGAATAAGAACTATTTAGCTCACTCAAGCACCTATCTTGATGATGAACTCGGATTCGTTACTGAGCAGATGCTAGAAGATATAGAGCGTATCAAAGAGAATGACTACGATTATTACAGATACTTATATCTAGGTGAGGCAGTGGGATTAGGTAACAACGTGTATAACATGAGTATGTTTCATGCTATTGATGCTTTGCCTAGCGATGATAAGCTGATTGGCATATCATTTGCGCTAGATGGCGGACATCAACAGTCAGCAACCGCTTGTTGTGCTTTTGGGATAACAGCTAAAGGTAAGGTTATATTACTAGATACTTGGTATTATTCACCAGCTGGACAAGTGGTAAAGAAAGCGCCTAGTCAGTTATCTAAAGAGATATATGCTTATATGCGATCAGTTATTGAGAAGTACAGAGTACAAGCCTTGCAATACACAATAGATAGTGCTGAGGGAGCGTTAAGAAACCAGATGTTTCTTGACTTTGGTTTGAAATGGCATCCAGTCGCTAAACTTAGAAAAGTGACTATGATTGACAGTTTTCAATCTTTGCTTGCTCAAGGTCGCTTTTACTATCTCAACACCGAAAACAACAAGATATTTATTGAAGAACACAAGATGTATCGTTGGGATGAAAAGACTATCAAATCTGATAATCCTAGCGTTATCAAAGAAGATGACCATACATGCGACACAACACAGTATTTTGTGTTAGACAATGCAAAATTGCTCGGTTTGCGTGTTGGTAACGTTTAGAGGAGGACGATCATGAGCCTATTTCAAAAAGTAAAAGACTTTTTTAGTCGAGGGAGGTATTACATGCAGACATCAAATCTTAATAGTATTTTGGAACATCCAAAAATTGCAGTGACTCAAGAGGAGTATGACCGGATTAAGAGAAATCTAGTCTACTATCAATCAAAATGGGATGATGTTCAGTACAAGAATACGGATGGAGATATTAAATCCCGTCCAATGAATCACTTGCCAATTGCAAGAACAGCATCGAAGAAGATTGCTAGCTTAGTTTACAATGAACAGGCAACTATCACAACAAAAAACGAAATTTTACAGAAATTTTTGGATGACATGCTAACTAACGACCGATTCAATAAGAATTTTGAGCGGTATCTAGAAAGCTGTTTGGCACTTGGTGGCCTAGCTATGCGCCCTTATATTGACGGGGATAAGGTCAGAGTGGCATTTATTCAAGCGCCTGTGTTCTTTCCACTAGAAAGCAACACACAAGATGTTTCAAGTGCTGCAATCCTTACTAAGACTATCAAATCTGAGGGGCGTAAGAACGTTTACTATACCCTTGTTGAATTTCACGAATGGGTAACAGCAGACGGACAAGAAACAGGTAGCACAAACGATAAAAAGTATTATCGTATTACAAATGAACTTTATAGGTCAGATGTGAATGATGTGTTAGGTCAACGTGTGAACTTGAGTGAACTAGACAAGTACAAAAATTTAGAGCCTGTAACAGTCTTTGAAAACCTATCAAGACCTCTATTTACTTATCTAAAAACTCCAGGTATGAATAACAAAGACATCAACAGCCCTCTTGGATTGTCTATCTTTGATAACGCAAAGACGACTATTGACTTCATCAATCGTTCTTACGATGAATTTATGTGGGAAGTGAGGATGGGACAAAGACGAGTTATTGTGCCCGAACATCTAACACAAAGACAATATCAACGTCCAGATGGAACAATAGATTTTAGACCACGGTTTGATGTTGAGCAGAATGTTTATATGCAAATTGGCGGCTCTAGTATGGATGCCGGGGGCATTACAGACCTTACCTCACCAATTCGAGCAAATGATTATATTTTGGCGATTTCAGAGGGATTGAAACTCTTTGAAATGCAGATTGGTGTATCAAGTGGCATGTTTACATTCGATGGTCAAGGAATGAAAACTGCAACAGAAATTGTCAGCGAGAACTCAGACACTTATCAGATGCGAAGTAGTATTGTCGCACTTGTTGAACAATCTATCAAGGAGCTTTGTGTTTCAATGTGTGAGCTCGGTAAGGCGGTAGGGGTTTATAGCGGAGAAATTCCAGAACTTGATGATATTTCAGTTAATTTGGATGATGGTGTATTTACTGATAGGCATGCAGAACTTGATTATTGGGCTAAAATGGTAGCCGCAGGATTCTCAACCAAAAAACGGGCAATTGGTAAGACATTAAATATTTCTGGTGTTGAGGCAGAAAAAGAACTCAATGCTATCAATAGTGAGTTGCTACCTATGAATGATGCCGAACTTGCTATTTATGGTATGCATGACCAAAACGAGGAGGAAGAAGATGACAAAGTATAAGAAAAAACCAGTTGTAATTGAGGCAATTAGGTTTATTGGGTCAAACTATGAAGAAATCAGAGAGTTTATTGGAGAGAATACTTTATGCTCTGATTTAAGTATTGTGATACCAACACTAGAGGGTGATATGGTGGCTCAAAAGGGTGATTATATTATCAAAGGAGTTCAAGGTGAATTTTATCCATGCAAGCCCGACATTTTTACTGAAACCTACGAGGTAGTTAGTGAGGCTTAATCATGAACGAACAAAGGAGGAATAAGATGGAAATTGATCCTATTGAAGAAGTTGATTTGCAAGAAGCGCAGCTGATAATCGATAATCAGCTAGGTGTGACAAGAGGTATGATAAGTGACGGTTCTCATACATTCAACGAATTGTATCATCATCGAATGATATTGTTTGCCGTTATTTTAAAAAACCATCTTGATAAAGCATGGAAATCTAAGAAGCACAAAGATGGGACAATGTATGAAAATTATTTCATTGTTGGAATTGATACACCATATGGACAATATAGCTATCATTATCACATGGAGAATTGGGGGTATTTTGCTGAAGTTCAGGAACTGGAAACCGCTCCAGAGTGGGATGGACACAAACCGGATGATGTTGTTCGTTTATTAAGTTTGTAAAAAAGGAGAAAACCGTGACAAAAATTAAATTCGGAGTTACTAGTGTTGACTACTCAGCAAGCATTGAAAATACGCCAACAATAAAACTAGGTTTAATAATTAGAGGGAGCGGGAGACTAGATGCCTCTTCAGTTATTAAAAAACTAATCAAGGATGTTTCTGAACTAGAATACGAATTAGAAGAATAAACTGGTCAATTGGCCAATTTTCTTTCAAGAGAGGGCTTTTGAATGAAAAAAAAGAGAAAACAGCTCACGTTTAACGACCAACAATTTCCTTTGCAAATGCAAGGCGTTGGGGATATTTACGAAAAATTACAGATTGATATCTTTGACCGTATGATAAAACGCTTAAAAGAGCGTGGGTCTATTGATTTAATGAGAAACCCTTATATCTGGCAGTTAGAGAAACTAAATGATATGCACATGCTCAATGAACAGAATCTAAAGCTTATTTCAGAGCGTACAGGAATTGCTGAAAGATTGTTGCGTGATGTAATTGAGAATGAAGGTTTGAAAGTCTATAAGGACACTAAACAGCAACTTGAAGAAGATTTGAATAAAATACCTGAGGGAGAGATTTCAAATGGCGTTACGGACAGCTTAGAGGCTTATTCGAGGCAAGCAGTTAGTGATTTAAACCTTATCAATACAACATTGCCTAAGAGCTTGCAAGTAGCTTATAAATCGATTGTGGAGGAGACAGTCGCACAGGTAGTTGCAGGAACTAAAACAAGCGATGTTGCTTTGCATGATACCATCATGAAATGGCAGAAGAACGCTTTTACGGGCTTTGTCGATAAAGGTGGGAGGCATTGGAAAGCTGATAGCTATGCGAGGGCTATTATCAAGAGCACAACATACAAAGTTTATAACGAAATGCGTACTAGACCTGCTGAGGAGTTAGGAGTAGATACTTTTTACTATTCGATGAAAGCAATGGCTAGACCAGCTTGTAGTCCGTTACAAGGGCAGATAGTTACAAAAGGGACTGGTAGGGAGATAGATGGGATAACTATCTATTCATTATTGGATTATGGGTATGGAACAGCAGCAGGATGTTTAGGAATCCATTGTGGTCATTATCTGACACCGTTTATTGTTGGAGTTCATGAGTTACCGAACTTACCAGACTATCTGAAGAATCTAACACCAGAACAAGCTGAAGAAAATGCACGCATTGAAGCAGGTCAAAGAGGCCTTGAGAGACTTATCAAGACACATAAAGAGCGGTTGCATTACGCTCATACCTTGCAAGATGACAAGATGATACAAGCTGAGCGTTTGAAAGTTAGAGGGTATCAAACTAAGATCCGCAACTTGATAAATCAGCATGATTTCTTAACAAGAGATTACAGACGAGAGAAATTATATATTTCATAAAGGATTTGTGTTTCACAAGTCCTTTTTTGTGTTTAAAACCGTAAAAAATCCCTATCCATCAAAGGTATATTGAGAGAGTAAATAATATTTTGCTTTAGGTGGGAGTTATCCACCTAAAAAAGAACTAGGAGGGTACAAATGGCATTTACAACTGAAGAACTACTCAATCTTGGGTTGACAGAAGAACAGGCTAAGTCAGTCTTTGCTTTGCGAGGAAAAGAGCTGAATGAGGACAAATCAGCCTTAGAAACTATCAAACAAGAGCGAGATAGTCTCAAATCACAGTTGCAAAAAGCAGAGGAGCAAGTTGAACACTTGAAATCACTTGAGAATATCAGCGCTGAACAAAAAGATGCGATTGATAAATTGCAAGCTGAATATGACAAGTATAAAAACGAAGCTGCAGCTGAACTTGCACAGACAAAAAAGGTTAGTGCTATCAGTCTAGCTCTGAAAGATACAAATGCTTTCAATCCAGACAAATTGATGAAATTCATTGATGTTGATGCTATCCAGTTAGACGACAACGGGAAACCTCAGATTGATGAAGTAATCAACGGTTTAAAAGAAAGTGATCCATATCTGTTCAAAGCTGAAGAAAGTAAGCCTAGCCCCAATATTTTACCTCAAGGTAATCCGGCAGGAGAGGGTACAAGTGATGTTGATCCGTTCCAAGCGATTATTGACGGGTATGGCAAATAACAGAAAGGAGATTACAAATGCCAAGTAATCAAAACAACGCAGTGCGCCGCTATGAGAAACAATATGCGGGCATTCTTGAGACAGTTTTTAGAGTGCGGGCAGCATTTTCAAACGCTCTAGCATCTATTCAGATTTTGGATGGGGTACAAGAAAACTCTAAGGCTTTCTCAGTTAAAACAAACAACACACCAGTTGTAATCGGTGAGTACAAAACCGGTGAAAATGATGGTGATTTTGGTGATAACTCAGGGGCTCAGTCACGCTTTGGTGGTTTGACAGAAGTTAAATATGAAAATACAGATGTCAACTATGACTATACCCTTACAATCCATGAGGGGCTTGACCGTTACACAGTAAACAATGATCTTAACGCTGCTGTTGCCGACCGTTTGAAGTTGCAATCCGAGGCACAAACTCGAACAGTGAACAAGCGAATTGGTAAATACTTGTCTGACAACGCTACTAATACGGAAGCCCTTGCTGATTTTACAGATGACAAAGTAAAAGCTTTATTCAATAAGTTGTCGGCTTTTTACACAAACAACGAAGTTACAGCGCCGATTACTGTTTACTTGCGTTCTGAATTTTACAACGCCATCGTAGATATGGCATCAGTTACAAGCGCCAAAGGGGCAACTATCTCCCTTGATGAAAACGGGCTACCAAAATATAAGGGCTTTACCTTGGAAGAAACGCCAGCACAATACTTTGAGACAGGAGTTATCGCTATCTTCTCACCAAACGGTATTGTCATTCCGTTTGTTGGTATCTCAACAGCCCGTGTAATTGAGGCTGAAAACTTTGATGGTGTGAAATTGCAAGCTGCTGCTAAGGGTGGTACTTACACTCTTGATGACAATAAGAAAGCAATTTACAAAGTTACAGGAACTATTGTATAGGAGGTAGAACATGGCACTTTACAAAGCAACAAAAAATCTTTTCTTTGAGCAACTCAACATGGATGTGATTGTCGGTGACATTATTGAACTTGATGAAGATTATGCTAAAGAAGTCAACAAGAAACTAAAAAATGCTTTTCCAGATGTGAAAAATGTTTTAGAACTTGTTGACAAAAATGGAACGCTTGAACCAGAAGATGCCCCATCTGTAGAAGATGCATCTCAGGCAACTGTTGAAGATTAAATAAGGGGTGGCAACACCCTTTATTTTTAAGGGAGGTTACACATGACTTATTTGACACAAGAGGAGTTCGATGAGTTAGGTTTTGATGAAGTTACAGACTTTGAAAAATTGGCAAAACGGGCAAAGATAGCGATTGACCTATACACTAACGGTATTTATCAGAAAGACATTGATTTTGAAAAAGAAATTGCCTATCGCAAATCTGCTGTAAAGCTTGCTATGGCATTCCAAATAGCCTATCTCGATGCCTCTGGTATTATGTCAGCCGATGACAAACAGCTAGCCAATAGTGTCTCTATTGGCCGTACATCAATCTCTTATAGCACCTCACAAAGCACATCAGCAGGTCAGCGATTTAATTTGTCTATGGATGCTGAAAATGCTTTGAGACAAGCCGGCTTTAGCCTAGTTGTTGGAGTTGCCTATGATCGATAAGCGGTTATTAAAAGGGATTGACAAGCGTTTGTTAAAGGATGTCCTAACCATAAAAAAAGTAGCTGATAAAAACGATTATGGGGATGAAGTATATTCAGAACCGTTGACTATTAAAAATGTACGTTTTGATAGATCAGTGGGGGGATCTGGTAATCGTAATTCAAAAACTGGTACAGGAAATTCAAAATCAAGGCAAAAACAAGGGGTTATATACCTCTATCCCTCGCTATCTTTTGTGACAGTTGATAACAGTTGGATGGGTGCAAAAGTAAACGATGGGATAGGAGATTACACAATTAATGGATTTCAAACTAACTATTATGATGGTGAGATATTCAGTCAAGAAATTGAGGTGATCTAATGAATATCGCCATTAAAGTTGACTTGCAGAAAGCTAAACAGAAACTTTCGAACGAATCCATGACAAGAGGAAAGATTGCAGTCGCTAGCAAAATCTTGCTAGACAATGATCAATATATCCCCTTGAGGGGTGGAGAGTTGAGAGCTTCTGGCCGAATCGTTGGACAAGGTGATGCTGTTGTCTATGGAACAGTTTATGCTAGAGCGCAATTTTACGGAGCAAACGGCATTGTCACCTTTAGGAGATATACCACTCCAGGTACAGGAAAACGATGGGATCAAGTTGCTACTAGTAAACATGCTGAAGAATGGGCTAGAGCTTTTGTGAAAGGAATGGGGCTTTGATGCGAGAGAATGACTTTCAAAATGTACTTTTAAAGCATATCAAGACTTTAAATTTACCAGTTGAACCACGCTTTGATTACTTTGAGGATGACAAAGATGATCTGGTTATCAATCAGATACCAGGCGGGAAAGTGGATAGAGAGTATATGGATGGCACACAAGAAGTTTCTTTGCCGTTTGAAATCGCCGTAAAGGCAAAAAAGAACTCAGTAGCCAATGACACTATTTGGTTAGTCACCTCAGAACTAGCAAAGATAGACTTAGTTTTACCAAGTGACAATAATTCTTATGAATATATGGGAATGGAAGTCAGCAGGCCTGCCATGAAAGGCAAGGATGAGCAAGGCTATTATTATTACACAATTGAAATTGTGGCGAAAATCGTAATAGAGAGGAACAAACAATGACAAGACAAAAAAACGCCCTACGTGGCCATTTTGTAGCTCCATACAATGGAGGAACTGAACCAACAACAGAAGATACATGGTTGGAACTTGCTAAATGGATCTCAGACGTATCAGATGATACAGACGAGAAAACAGATGATCAAGCATACTATGACGGTGATGGAGTTGAAGAAACAACCGTGGTCAGCGTAAAAGGTGCTTATACCTTTGAGGGTACTTACGATCCAGACGATAAGGCACAGGCTCTTATTGCTGGGATGAAGTACAAGACAGGGGATGACCGTAAGCTATGGCACAAGGTTGTTTCTTCTGACAAGAAGAAACAATGGGTGGGAGCTGCAACTGCAACAGAAATCAAAGCAGGTTCTGGCGCTGCCTCTGACTATGAGGTGTTTGGATGTAAGCTTTCTTACAACTCAACGCCAAAAGAGACTGGTATTGGGTAATAGCTTTTGATAAGGGCGGGCATTGAGCCTTGCCCTTTTTAACAACAGGAAAAGGAGTAAAGACATGACAGATATTCAGATTGAACTAAAACGTACAGGATTTCCAGTAAAAATCGGAGAAGTAGAGCTATGGTTTGATACAAGTCAAGAGAGCTTAATGCGCTTTTATGACATGGAAGAAGAACTAAAACGTCGCCTTGTCCAATATGAATTAGATGTGGTATCTGCAAATATCAATAACAAAATTGAGCGTGATGGAGTAACTAAAGAAGTAGTTGCTGGGGCTATTGAATTGGAGAAGAAACAGCTTGAGATTCAATATGATCTTATTTTTGGCGACGGTACATTTGACAAGTTATATTCTGTATATCCAGATTATAACGCCCTAAATAACGCTCTAGAACAGACCGCAATCATGTTGCATGACAAGTTGGAAGAAGTTGCTGAGCAACACAAAACGGTGGTGAAAGAGCGTGCTAGTCACTATTTAAACAAGGGAAAAGTCACTCCAATCAAGAACAACAAGAAACAAAAAAAGAACAAAAAGAAATAGCAGGTAAAAAATATGTCTATGAAATTAAATGATGCCTTAATCACAAATTTTTCTATTGCTGATAAAGAGTACGACATAGACCTGTCTTTTAATAAAGTTCTAGATGTCTTTGAAATCCTAAAAGAGGATGAAATGACGCGTCTAGAACAAGCTCAGTTGATTGTCCATTTGCTAACTGGCCAAGAATTATACGACATCAAAGAGGTTGTAGATTGTTGGATTTACATAAAAGAACACTTTCTAGGGATCGAAAAAGAAACTGTTCAGTATGATTTGCTAGGCAATCCCATGCCAAAGGCAAAAGGTGAAGAAGAACAAGAAAAATTGATTGATTTTGAACAAGATGCAGAGTACATTTATGCTAGTTTTTTACAAGCCTACGGCATCAATCTTTTGAAAGTTCAAAATGAGTTGACATGGACAGAATTTAAAGCACTTTTGAACGCTTTGCCAGATAACACAATCATGCAACAGATTATAGAAATCCGAGCATGGAAACCAGAATATGGTGGGGATAAGAATAAAATGCGCAAATTACAAGCTAAATATAGTTTAGGAAAGGAGGGAGAAGATAATGACTGATGGAAAAGTGACCATCGTTGTCGATGTGGATGGTAATAAAGTCAAGGTTCTAAACGATGAGTTAGATAAAACGGCACAGAAAGGTGATAGAGGGAGCAGTTCCCTAAAGAAATTTGCGGTAGGCAGTGCAGTTTTCCAACTTGCCGCTAAAGGTGCTGAACTTTTGGGAGAGGCTTTAGGAGGCGCTATTCAGCGTTTTGACACGTTAGAAAGTTATCCAAGAGTGATGCAAGCGATGGGGCATAGTACAGAAGATGTCACGCGCTCAACTAAGAAACTAGCGGCAGGTATTGAGGGTTTGCCTACGACTTTAAATGAAGTGGTAGGCACAGCTCAACGCCTTACCTCGATTACTGGCGATATAAACAAATCAACAGATTTAACACTTGCTCTTAATAATGCCTTTCTTGCCTCTGGATCTTCTAGTGCTGATGCAAGCCGTGGTTTACAACAGTTCAGTCAGATGTTATCAGCTGGTAAGGTTGACATGCAAAGTTGGAAAACGTTACAGGAAACCATGCCTTATGCTTTGCAAAAGACTGCTGAATCATTCGGTTTTGCTGGCCAATCTGCTCAGCATGATTTCTATTCTGCATTAAAAGAGGGGCGTATCACTTTCAACCAATTTTCAAGCAAATTGGTTGAATTGAATGGTGGCGTTGGTGGTTTTGCAGAACTTGCTAAAACTAACAGTAAAGGGATCCAGACATCTTTTGGGAACTTAAAGAATGCGGTTGTTAAAGGTGTAGCTAATACTATCAAGGCTCTTGACGATTTAACAAAGGCAGCAACAGGTAAGACGATTGCTGAGAACTTCGATGCATTGAAAGTAATCATCAATGCGGCTTTTGGTGTTATTGTCAACGTAATTAAAGCTAGCACACCTGTTTTTCAGACTTTGTTTAGTATTTTGGGTACTGGAGCTTCTGTAATCTCATCTTTGACACCAGTTATTATTAGTTTGGTTTCTGCTTTGGTGGCTATGCGTGCCGCTAATGAAGCTATAACAGCAACAAAAAACTTAATTAATTCCTGGCAGACATTCAAAACAACAGCCACAGGAGCGATTCAGATCATCAATCTAATGACAGCTGCCCAAGCTACTTGTGGCTCAGTAACAAAGGCTCAAATGGTTGCTAACTTGGCCAATAACGGAGCTTTGACAGCATCCAATTTGCTTTATGGGGTTCTAACTGGCTCTATCAGCTTACAGACTGCTGCTACTATTGCTGCGACTGCTGCAACTACCGCATTTAAAGCAGCACTGACCGCTTTAACTGGCCCGATTGGTTTGGTTGTTGCTGGTGTAGGTCTTGCTGTTGGGGCATTGGTAGGGTTGTGGCAATGGCTAACTGCCGAGAGTGAGGAGACCAAACGCCTCAAATCAGAACAAGAGGAGTTAGTCAAGAGTACGGATCAATTAACGGATTCTGTTAAACAAAGCGCAAAAGAACGTCAAAAAAATCTTGAGTCTGTAAAAGGTAATACAGAATCTTACCAAAAATTGGCTGACGAAATTGTCCAGTTATCACAAAAGACAAATAAGACAGCAGCAGACAAGAAAAATCTCAAGAAAAAGATTGATGCTTTAAATGCCTCTGTTAGTGGATTGAATCTAGTCTATGACAAAAACACTGATTCTTTGTCTCATAACAATGACCAAATCAAAGCTCGTATCTCAGCGATGGAGGCGGAATCAACATGGGAGACATCCCAGAAGAACCTGCTTGATATCGAACAAAAGCGTGCTGAAATTGGCGAACAGCTAAAGCAGATAGCTGAACAACGCAAAAAATGGAATGAAGAATCCAATGTTAGCGATAGTGTCCGTAAAGAAAGACTGCAAGAACTCAACGACAAGGAAACTGAGCTAAAAAATACTCAGACAGAATTGCAAACTGAGTACGAAAAAACGTCTCAAGTTCAACAGGCGGCATCTGAAGCGATGGCTGCTGCTGCCGAAAATGGATCTAATCGACAAGTTATATCATACGAAGGTATGTCTAAAGCTCAACAAAAAGCGGTTGATGATATGCGCTCTAAATACAATGAGTTGCTTGAAACCACAACGAACATGTTTGATCAGATACAAATGAAGTCAGCTATTAGTGTCGATGAAATGATTGCCAACCTCCAAAAAAACCAAGAGGCGGTTAATAATTGGGCAACAAACCTCAATACATTGGCCGAACGTGGGGTAAACGAGGGGATTTTAGCTAAATTGCAAGCGATGGGGCCTCAAGGTGGGTTGTACGTTCAAGAACTCGTTAATGCATCAGACGAAAAATTGGCAACATTGAACGAAGTCTTTACTCAAGGTGGTGAGTCAGCTATGAATGGCTTAACTGCTGGTATGGATACGGGTGCTTTGGGTATCACAGACAAAATCAAGGGTATTGTACAAAGTCAAGTTTCAAGCTTACAAGAGGAAATTGCAGCTGCTGACTTCCCTGAAAAAGGGAAAAATATTCCTGAAGGTGTTGGTGATGGTATAAAAGCTGGAGCTGAAATTGCAAGTGAAGCTTCTAAAAACATGGCAAATGACATAAAAGAATCCTTTACAAGTGAAATGGATATCAATTCCCCATCTCGTGTTTTCAATGAGTATGGTGGTTTTATCACTACTGGTTTAGCTGAGGGGGTAGATAAAGGTACCAATCAACCTGTATCATCTGTTACTAATTTAGCCAATCAAATTAAGAAACCATTTGATAGTCTGCAGAGTGATTTCACGTACATTGGTGAAATGGCGATGTCTGGTCTTAATGCAGGGCTTTGGAGTGGCTCTGGTTCTGTTATGGCAACAGCTAATTCAATTGCTGAAAGGGTAAAAGCGACCATCAAGAGCGCACTAGATATTCACTCGCCATCTAGAGCAATGCGTGATGAAGTCGGACGTTTCATTCCTCAAGGTATCGCTGTTGGTATTGAAGCAGATGCAGGGGTTGTTGAAAAATCAATGTTGCGATTAAAAGAAAGCATGATGATTGATACTAGACCAGAAATTGCACTTGGCTTAAACAAGAAACTAGGTGCTCAAGTGACTGTTAAACAAAGTAGTAAGCAGACAATAGCTGAAAAAATCAAAGTTACTATGGACAAGTCTAGCGAACTACTCGAAAAAGCCCTGGATGTAGCTGAGATGGCCGTTAGACGACCAAATGAAATGTACTTAAACGATGGTACTTTAGTCGCCAGAACAGGCGATAAATTTGCTAAATATCAATCGGAACAACTAAGACGAGATAATAGGATGAAAGGGGTATTGTCATGACAAAGATAATGACTTTCAACGGAGTTGATATGTCTAAATTCTTTCGTATAACAGATATTATCCGCCCTATCGGGAACAAGAGGAGCGTATCAACTGATAACGCTCCCTTATTGGGCGTGAATATCCAACAGGTTAAGATTGGAGAAAAAGAGCATATCATAAAATTTGACATCAAAACCACAAATGCAATTGAGATGGAACAATTAAAGCATGATTTGGCAGGCATTCTAAACGTTTTAGAGCCAGTAAAGATTACTTATGGCGATGAGCCAGACAAATACTATATGGGGTTGCCGGTAGATGAGATTACTCCAGAAAATTTGACAAGATGGTTCCAGCGCTCAGAGTTAAAAATAATAATTCCTGATGGCGTGGCTCACAGCACGACTTTAAAAAATTTTGATATCGATACAAATGAAACAAGCGCACCGGATAGGATAGTATTTAATTTAACAAATACAGGAACAGAGCCAGCTTATCCAATTATTAGAATTAAACACAACTCAGAGAATGGATATATTGGAGTTGTTAACAACAGAGCGGCGTTTGAGTTAGGAAATCGTGAAGAGGCTGATACTGAAAAATACAGAGACTCTGAAACATTGATAGATTATAGAGGGACTAATATTCTAAAAGGATTTCAAAATGGCACTAAAGGAGTAGCTGTAACAAATGATAATAAGGAGCGTCTTGTTGGCACTTTGAGTACAACAAGTATGTGGGGGCGTAATCATATCGAATTATCAAACCGTGGTACAGTTGAAAAAAATCGAAATAATGCACAAAGTTTGACATGGACTATTCCTGTTGATAGTAGTGGAGAAGTTGGTTCATTGAATGACTATCTGCTTTGGAGACAAGTTTTTATGGCAGCAGTCGCTAATCAATATGGTTTCATAAAGGTTACTGTATCGGATACAGACGGCAATTTCTTGTATGGGGTGGAAACTTACAAACGCTATCAGACACTTGATTGTGAGTATAGTTTTTTCACCACTGACGGCAAAGGTGGATACAAGTTTATCAAATGGTGGTATTTTACTGGGACAGGGGCTCAAGTAGGCAAACTTGATCCATTTAGCGCGGAAAAGGGCTGGTCAGAGTTAAAAAGAAACGATGATAGAGTTCAAGTGTTTTTTGATGGCTCTCATTATGACTTTATTATTCCGGAGATAAAAGACAAAAAATCAGCAAAAATCCATATCACGCTTGGAGCACTCAGAGACTGGCCTCTTGTATCACATATGTATGTTGATGAGTTCATGTATAGAAAAGACTTTGTGACAAAGAGTAGAGATATTCCTAATCGCTATCCAATAGGTTCAAATGTTGTAATCAACAGTGAGGACGATAGTGTGTATATTGACGGGATATCTAAAGTAAGCGAAGTTGTAGACGGTTCACATTGGCCAGCAATTCCTCCAGGAAAATCTCAACTAGAGTTGTATTTTTCACGTTTTGTTAAGAAAAAACCAACTGTAACAATCGAATTTGAAGAAAGGTGGATATAAGATGCTTTTGGCAATCCATGATGCAAATTTACAAAAGGTAGCATTTATTGATAACGAAAAACAAGGTACGTTAAATTATTACGATGATACTTGGACAAGAAGTCTTGCAACAGGTTCGTCAACGTTTGAGTTTACGGTATTTAAAAAGGCTGTAAAGTCTGATTTACCTCTTGCTAAAGCCTATCATCATTTGAATGAGCATGCATTTGTCTCATTTAAGTACAAGGGTAAAAGCTTTGTGTTTAATATCATGATTGTTGAAGAAAATGAGCAGACAATCAAATGTTATTGTGAAAATCTCAATCTTGAGTTAATCAATGAGCTTGCGAACCCTTATAAATCTAACAAAGCGATGACTTTCAAAGAGTATTGTGAGGCGATGGATCTTTTAAATTATACTCACCTTTCTATTGGTATCAATGAAATATCAGATTATAAGCGTACTCTGGAATGGGAGGGGCAAGAAACCAAACTAGCCCGTCTATTAAGCCTAGCCAAACGATTTGATGCTGAGATTGAATTTGATACACAGTTAAATGCTGATAGCACTATCAAAAAGTTTAGTGTTAATGTTTATCATGAAAACGATGACAACCATCAAGGGGTGGGACGTGTAAGAAATGATGTCATTGTTAAATACGGAAAAAACATCCACTCTATTACAAGAAAAGTGGATAAGACTGGTATTTTCAATACAATCAGACCGACTGGTAAAATGCCAACGGTTGAAGAAGAACCGAGCGGAGATAAGGGCTCCAAAAGCGAAACTGTAAAAAATGCAGATGGTTCAACGACGAAAACCACAATCTCTACAGCCTCAGATGGGACTAAGAGCAAAACTATTGTCCACACTAAAGTTACAAAGTTAGCGGACAAGACACGGATCACAACGACCACAACGACTCGTTCTGATGGTTCCATAGAACAAACTGTTACAACCAGCAAAAAAGGCGGAGCATCAACGTCTGAAACAAAAGTCTTGAAAAAACCAAATCCAAAAGAAAAAACAAATACAACTGAGGATGTTTTGACGATTGAGGGATTGGATGAATGGGAAGTAAAGAACGAGAAAGGGATAGTTGAATTTTATCAAAGAGGGCAAGCACTGTATGCGCCTATTTCAATGCAACTATATCCCTCAACCTTTACTCATTCAACAGGGGAGCTTGACCAGTGGACAAGAAAAGATTTTCATTTTGAAACAGATGAGCCAAACGAGTTAAGACGTTTAGGTTATCTCAAATTGAAAAAGTATTGTTATCCAGCTATCACTTATGAAGTTGATGGCTTTGTCGATGCTGATATTGGAGATACTGTTAAAGTCCATGATGACGGTTTTGCCCCTCTATTGATGATTCAAGCACGGGTTACTGATCAAAAAATCAGTTTCACAAATCCAGTGAGAAATAAGACAATATTTGACAATTTCAAGGCACTTGAAAACAAACTATCAGCTGATATCCAGTCAGCCTTTGAGAGATTGTTTGAAGCTGCTAAACCATATACTATCAAATTGTCAACGGACAATGGTGTTATCTTTAAAAATCAGATCGGCCAGAGTCTAGTAACCCCAACCTTATACAAGGGAGGAAAACCAGTCGTTGTTGGTGTTACTTGGCGATGGGCACTTGATGGAGAAGTAACAACAGGGATGACTTACTTAGTTAGAGGCTCAAATGTAACTGATACAGTTACTCTGACAGTTGCAGCTTACATTGGAAATAAAGAGGTTGCTGTTGATGAGATATCGCTTGTTAATGTTGCTGATGGAAAACTTGGTACACCTGGAACTCCAGGGCGAGATGGCCGTACTCCTTATGTCCATACAGCATGGGCTAATAATGCAACAGGAACAGATGGATTTAGTCTTGATAGCTCAATCAATAAACTCTATATTGGTATTTATACAGACTTTGAACCAAACGATAGCACCGACCCTAAAAAATACAAGTGGGCTAAAGTAAAAGGAGACAAGGGAGACAAGGGAGAAAAAGGAGAACCGGGACAACGTGGTTTAGATGGCTTGCAAGGTGCAAGAGGTGAACAAGGATTACCTGGTCGCAATGGTGCAGATGGCCGTACTCAATACACTCACATAGCTTACAGCAATAGCGCTGATGGAACTAAGGATTTTTCTGTAAGCGCCTCTGATAGAGCTTATATCGGTATGTATGTTGATTTTAATAGTGCTGATAGTAATACTCCATCTGATTACAATTGGACACTTGTAAAAGGAGCTGATGGCGCAAACGGCGTGGCAGGTAAGGCTGGTACAGATGGTAGGACACCATACTTACACATAGCTTACGCCACATCAAATAATGGATCACAAGGTTTTTCAACTACTGACAGTACAAATAAAACGTATATCGGAACATACACAGATTACACTC
>ERZ1023497.106-NODE-106-length-40393-cov-13.789454_pt1 | contig 40393 bp, 62 predicted proteins | sample MGYA00380543_ERZ1023497 | MGnify/ENA primary metagenome ERZ1023497 (study PRJEB33173, sample SAMEA4830384) | metagenome | study: EMG produced TPA metagenomics assembly of the PRJEB25223 data set... | reverse complement strand
GCATCGTCTTAAACGCCTGCCACTTAACAATTCCACGCCCTTTTGGTATACGTGGATTAAGATATTCTCTAGGTATTTCTCGGTAATCACTTGTGTATTTATATTCATCTGGTACATCTGGATTGATTGGTTTCATATAATCACCTCATAAACATAATAGAACACTTGTTCGTATTAATCAACAAAAAAATAACCACCCGCTGATAATACGGATGGTTAAAAGTTTAATTTTTCGGTAAATTCAATTTTAATACTTCTACTTTAGCAGCTGTGTCGTTTGGTATGTCAAATACCTCTCCTACAAAACCTACAGAACCTAAAGTTAGAACTTTGTATTGAACACCATTCTCATCTTTTATTGATTCTAACTTATTTTCTACTTTTTCTCTTGTGTCAGCTTCAAAACGATAAAGTTCTTCGTTGTTATTAAAATCTAAAACTATAAATTCATATGTTAATATTTGCATAATAAAACCTCCCAATAGTTATAAAATTAATATTACACTATTAATATCAAAAGAAACAGTTAGAACTTAAAAGCGAACACAAAAAATAGGGCGAGCACATAAGTGCCTACCCAGGAGTATAATCACGTGGTGTACTTACATTGTACCCCGTTTATTTATATTTAATCATGCCAATTCCATTTTAATTTACCCCAATATTTCTCTGCTTTAATCCGTTCTTTTTTATCGGTAATTTTACAAATAGCACTGTAATAAGTTTTACCTTTAAATGTGTAGCTTATCCACCAATACCCATCTGCTTTAACGATAAAGTTAAACTTAATAGTCTTCACCTTTGTGAAAGATAATACATTATTGCTCACAACTTCACCTTTTAATGATGGAGAAGTTCTCACTTTAATTGCTGTATTCGGTGTAAATCGGCCTTTCCAGTTCCATTTAGTCTGTTTAGCTTTTTTACTTCCCGCACTTGCACCACCGATAGGTTTACCATTAATAGCGCCAGCAAGTTCTTTACTAAACTTGTCATAGTTCTTTTTAAGATAATTCATATCTTTTTTATTGGTGATAAAGCCCATTTCCACAAGTCTATAATTCGTACCTAAACGACCAGCTACATTAGCATTGAGTAAATCATTACGTGGGTCAATACCTCTGATAGTACCCACAGTAGCTTTCAAACAATTGCTAATATCTTTGTCCACTTTATCTGCCGGCCATTGATTAGAAATAATTACATGGCCACCACTAGCGCTTGCACTTGCAGCATCAAGATGTAACTCAACGACTATGTCATATTTCTGCCTGTGTACCCAATACATGCCGTAGTCTTTGTGATTCCCAATACGTTCTCCGTATGCAGTATCAGTGTATAAGTTTTGATCTTGTTTACTTCCACCGTATAAATCAACAGAGTGTCCAGCTTGTTTAAGATACTTTTGTATATTTGGAGCAATGTATTTACGAATAAAGTCACGTTCATTTGTACCATTACCAACTGCACCTGGGTCATTATATCCATGACCACTTGCGATTAGTATTTTCTTACCTGTTGCTTTAGATGTGCTAGGTTTAGAAATTTTATCTTTAGCTTTAGATACAACACTTGCTTTTGCTTTATAGTGTGGACGAATAAAATACATAGGGTTATCATATGTGTGGGTTACTAATTGTGCAACTTCTGGAGGATTGTTTTGTGCGCCGCCATACCAATTTTGATCTAGTCCAACTAAAGAATTTAAATTTGCAGACCATACTATAAAAACGTGTCCTGCACCACCACCGTAACCACTGTGAAGAACACAAATATCTCCCTTCTGTGGAAGAAAAGATGGCGTGTTTTCGTACACAGTTGCAAGTCCATTAAAGTTATTTTTAAACGGTATGTCTTTTGCATAGTAACCAGCCAAACGTCCACCTGTTAGGTAATTCCAATACATATTTGCTAAATCGAAACACTGCGCACCAAATGCACCATCAAAGTCCCACCAATAACCTTTTAATTTACTCATATATGCATATGCTTGAGCTTTAGTTTTATTTACAGTCATTTAACCCCTCCTAAATTTGCCCGTCTTTATCTGCGTCAAAATCACTAGGTGCTTTACCGTTAGTCGGTTGTTTCTTTTCATACTTCAATTCTTTTAATTTATCGTTAGCTTGTTTACCTTCTTTAGTTATTGGGTTATCTTTATAAGCTGTGTATGCACCAATAATCCAAACAACAATATCGCTTAATAATTGGTCGTTACTAGGAATAGGACTAATGCCATGTTTTGTAAGTTGTTGATTTATTAAAGCTAAAATTAAAGCTAGAATCCTTACTGCAGTTCCTTTTGTAATATTCATCTAAAAACCTCCATAATAAAAAGCCGACACATATGTGCCGACTTACTCACCATTTTTATATTTTTTAAATTTTAGATCTTCTACGTTCGATAAATCATTTCTTAATTTACTTGCTTTTTGAAATTCATGTCTGTTACTCGCTCTGTATACTTGTCTAAAGCAATAGATGCTTACAAATAAAAATATTCCAGCACCTATATTGGGATATGTGAAAAGATAGGTAACAGATACCAACATAAAGAAAGATCCACCTATAGCATTTATTATCATTTCAGATACATAATGGTTTATAAAAAATGAAATGACATATAAAACAATTAGTATCATTGAAGTTATCTCCCACATATCTTGCATAGGAAATACTCTTTGTAATGCTTGGTATAAGTCTGATTTTTCTGCACTGAATAAGTTTGGAGTAAAAAATAATGTGATAAAGAAGTAGACGATATACATGACTGAAATACCTTCAATTGTACTTATTTTTCTCATAATATCACCTCAAAATAGTCCTATTTGCTTCATCACAAACCCTATAACACCAGTTATAATAGCTGTTAATGCAGCAGAAACAGAAACGTTTTTTACTGTTTTTCTTGTTTCTGATTGTTGATCTGTCATAATATTAATTTTTCTATCTAATGTGTCAATATCTCTTTTTATCTCTTTCACAGTAGTTTTTAGGCCATCATCTGGGCTATTAATGTTATTTTCTAATATTTCGACTTCTTTTCTTAATTCTTTGATTTTACTACTCATGTCTTTGAATAATAATCGGATATTTTGTGGCTCCTTCAACCTTTCGTTCTCAAATTCGTCTATCACATTTACACCCACTTTCTATAAAATAAAAAGCCACAACTTATTCTGGTTGCGACTCTTTGTATTCTTGTAATTCTCTGTATAACTTTTCAATTTGCACCTGTAAGTTAATGTTTACATCGTTTAAACGTGCTATTTCATTTTGTTGTATTGCCAATTTAATGTCTTTATCGTCTACATTATTTTGTTCCATTTTCCAATTCCTCCAGTCGTTTTTGTTGTTCTTTTATGATAGGTATTAAGTGAACCCAAAGTCTGTCGTACTGAATAGATTCAACGCCACCTTCTGCGTTGTAATCTACATATTCGCTTAGTCCGACACTCTCAACATCTTCTGCGATTAAACCAACGTGTCGTTTAAGTTTGAAACTGTCATCACTGATACGACAACCTTTTTCACATTCTTTTGATACTATTTCTGATTCTGCTTTATCAAACCATGATTTTACATCTAAGTTTAAAATATTCTTAGAATGTGTTAATTGTTCCCTAGGATCAATAAACTGATTTTCTATTGATAACTTGTACTTACTAGCAGATGTAGAGCGCCCTAATGTACCTTCTTCTGTTATAACCATATTGGCTCCCATAGAATAAGTACGTTTGTATATAGCATCAGACCTTACACGTCTACTTGAATCACTACCTACTGCAAAGTAATCATAGTTAATTAAATTTATATAATCGTTACCACTACGTCTATCAATTCTATTGAATACACCATCACCAGCTTCAATAGAAGTATCTCCACCTGTAGAGAAATTCTTGTCTACAACCTCTACACGTGCCGAGTTCTTATTGAAACGTAATCCTGAATTATAAACATCGCCGTTACTGGTACCGTTTACTCCGTACATTAAATAACCGTCTGTCGCACCACTTTGACTTAAAGTAAAATCAAATGTATGGTCTGCTGTAAATCCTTCTGTAAAAGGTCTTACATAAACTGGTCCTTTTCTACTTTCTAAGTTTACCGATGCGCCAGCGTCTAACATGATTCGGTTGTTATCACTGTATAAAGCAACTACGCCACCATTACTACTCATGGTAATACCGTTTGCATTGGATGGAGAATAAGTTCCATCCCACCAGTAAATAGAACCACTTGATCCCGGTGCATCTGCCCATTCGCCATCTCCATCTAGGAAAGTAGATAAACCAAATGCACTAAAGTTGATAGCTCTGTTTCTGTTTTCATCACCAAACCTTATATATCCACGAGACATAGTTGTTGTTACATCGTAGTCATATGATTTACCTAACCATCGTCTGTTGTACTGTCCGCGTTGTATAATTCTATTGCTTGTTATTTCAGTGAACTCTCTTGCATTCCCACCACGCACGCTTATAAGGTTTGCATTTAAAGTACCTGTAGTAATCGTATCTGCTACTATCCCCTCTGCAGTAATGGCTGTTTTAGCAGTACGACCTCCATCTGTGGACAATAACAAACCACTACTGTTCATAGTCATAATATTGTTATTGTTCCTTTTATCCATGAAGTGTTGACCGTTTGTATCATATATAATTTCACTGGTAGTATTTTGTATTTTAGTCACCATTGATTTACTGACAATATCTAGCGCTTGGAATGGTAGCGATTTACGACCCATTATTAAATCAGCGATATCTTTCGCTGCAGTGGATAAGTTACTGCCGTATGCGTCTGCCATATTCCCCGACCCGAAAGTAATTTCTAGGTTAATAATCTGTCCTGTGTCGCTTATATCACGTGAGATTTTAACCACACGTATTTCAGTGTCTAAACCAATACGTTCATCGACAAGAAATACTCTATCTCCTAATACAGCATGTTGATAATCATATCCTTGTTGTGACATATCATATATATCTGCAGTAAACGATATTTGCATACTTTCATCAACTGTTTTCTTTAGGTTAGTGTCCATAGTTGATTGATTCGTAATACGTCCATCTCTAATAGGTGGTGCCTCTCTACGCATACCTATAACTTTTTCAAGAGGGGAGGTATATTCACGTTTTAATTTGGCTTTATCAATTACATCTGTATTTTCGTCATCATCTGAATAATTTCCATAACCTTTAGCATGTGTCCACATTTCAGATGCGTCTACTTCTTTAGATATATCCTGTGTATTTACTTTATAACGATACTCAAAATTAGCGTCATTACCTATTTGGTTGTATAGGTAGACAACGTTACCAACGATTAAAAACTCGTACCCATAACGCTCAATGAACGTCTTAAATATTTCTAGTCGTGTTTCACCTTCGCCAATACCTTCAAAACGATTACTAGGTGCCGACTCTACTGTGGAATAAGTGAAAGGTGTATCGTCAAACACAATGTTAAATGCTTCTGTTACTGTTAAACTTTCATCAATACGTTTATATATACGACTGGTATTTAACCAATCAAGCATGTAAAGAATAGCTGTAACGGATATTTGATATTTATCACCGAAACCAGTTTGCTTACTGGATATGATACGGTACTCTTTACCTTCAAATAGGATAATCCACATCTTTAAATCGTCTTGTTTACTTAAAAACTCACTATTTATATCAGTGTATTCTATATCGATATCGATACGTTCATCACCGTTTAATTCTTGATCGTGCTTGATGACACCTTGTAAGAAATATTCTTCGCCATTTAAATCTCTAATAAACATCAATACTTATCACTCTCCTTTCTGTGACACAAATAAAAAGACTAGGATTAACCTAGTCTTAATTATCTTTAATAATATCTAATTTAAAGTTTCTGTTGATGCTTATGAGAGAACTCGTCAAATTGTACAATCTCACTCTGATATTGTTTGTTCCTCCTACAAATACGTTATACATTAAACCAGTCTCTAACCCTGCTCTTGGAGATGCTAAAATATTATGGTTATTGGTTATACCCTCAACGGTCAAGGATACCTCTTTAAAACTATTGGCCGGAATATCAGTGGTTACTGTTACGGAAGTTTGTGGTGCTAATCGTATAGCATCTATTCTTTCCCATTCTCCCCAATTTGCCGCACTTCTATTCCAAGCTCGTTTGTATGTTTTGTTATTATCCCATATATAATACGTTTGGAAACTATAATAATCTTGACTAAGTTTTGAAGTCTCTAAAGTTCCGCCTTTGTTTTCAGGGAACCCATTAGCTTGAGGCGATAAAATCATTTCCAAAGTTTTCCCAGTTTGATAAGAGCTAATAGGTGTTGTTGAAACACTCCCCAAATTCCAAATATATCTGAAATCTTTAGAATTAACTTTAGAATGTAACACACCTTGATTATCTAAAATTGTATAATCTGCGCCAGTGGCTGCCGAAGTATAATCTCCTATATCAATGATATTACCATAAATATCTAAACCATCTGACATACTCACTATTTCTACACCTTTTTCTCTGGCGTAGTCTATTAATTCTCTTATAAGTTCTACTTGTAAATCATCAAACGTTGGATAATGAGAATGAGATTTCCAAATTAACCAACCAGAATTTTCAACCACATTATCCACTTGTTGCTTGTAATATTCCAATGTATTATAATTTGTGTCTGCTAAAGTTTTTCGGTTTAAAGAAAAGGTTTTTAGTGGAGGTGTGTTTTGATCTTCGGCAGTGCTTACTGCACATCTAAAATATTCTCTAGCAACATCTCTAACCATACTACTTTGACTTCCACCCGGATATACTAATATATCATCTACCAAACCATATTTACTAAGTATTTTTTTGGATTGTTCAAAATCTTCCCTTATAGTTTTTTCTGTATGATTACCTAGTAGAATATGATTATGTGTATGGTTTGTAAATTCAACGCCTAAATCTTTTAGTTCAAATATCTGTTTCAAACTCAAGAAATTTTCTTTACCTATAAGACTTGTAATTAAAGTTATAGACAGAGGGATTTTCTTTTCTACAACTGTATCTTTCCATTTTTTTATATTTTCTATTCTTCCATCATCATCGACGAAAGTCATAATTGCTTTCTTTTTTCTGCGACCAATTAATTCTTTATTCATTTGTTTTTTTACGTCAATAACCTTATTTTCAGAATCATCCAATCTATTATTTAAAAGCGGGAATATCCCCCTAGCTTGCGAAACCTCTGCGTTAGCATTTCCGCTCTCTATTACCAATCGATTTAATTGATTTTGCACTTCTTTATTTTCTTCATTTGTTTCTTTTGCTTTTTCTATAGCTTCTTCACTTTTCTTTTTCAAATCAAATGTATATTCAAAATCTTTATATAATTCAACGAAGTTATCATTCACATTTAATACGTTATTTCTATCCCAGAAAGCATCAATATTTTTTCTTCCCATTAATACCCCACCTTATTTAAAATAAAAAGGACAATCAATAGATAAACTATCAAAAGTCCCATTCGTAATTTTTATGTCGTTTTTACCTTTTACTAAACTTATGAATTTTCTATTCGTATCTCTTAATTTGTTAGAGGTACCAATTAATACTTTTGTTCCATCTATGCTTAAATTCTTTTTACTGAGTGCTTCTTTGTAGATGAATTTCTCACCTGTCGTTACGTTTTCAATAGTGAGGTTACCAGTAGTAGTGACGTTGACTAGATTAAGTTTCAAATACATATTGCGTGGGTCAATAGTTATATTCCCACCGTTCCAAACTGTGAATTCGTTTGTGGTGAATTTATACGGAAGGTAATCCACATTAATACCATCAGCTGTACCATACTTCTCAACTAGACCACTATAACCACTACTTTCAATCTCTTGCGTTGTATACTTCGTACGCCAAAAAGGCAAACCAGTTACACGTGCGTCTACTTCAAGTTGTGCATACATACTTCCTAAAATACGTTCGGGTTTAAACGAACCATCTACAGTTACTTTTATAACTCTTGAAGGTAAAGCATTACGAGCAACATAAAAATACTCATGACTATCTAAAAAAGCATTTAAATCACTTTCTAATAGAAAATAATCATGTTCTCCATGATAATGACGTAAAAAGAATGTTAGTGATGCTTCACGTTGTTTATAGTTAAATCCATAATCTACAACACCCGGTATACCATCAATTGATTGTTCTTTTCTTTCTTTTTCTATTGATGATACAAAAAAATCCAGTGGCTTTACGCCAACTGGAAATTGTAACTTATTCATATTTGGGTCATACATTGTAAATCCCAATAATATCACCTCTTATCTCATTAATTGAGTAGCACTATCTAGTGCCATGTTTCTATTCACTTGTTTAGTCATAGAACGTCCATCGATATATGTGTTTGAGTCTTTATTTTCTATGCCTTTATTACTTCTAGCAATTTCCATCAACACATTGATTTGTGATTGTTGATTTTCAATCATTTGTAACAATATTTCGGTATTATCATTATTACTTCTAACATTTGCAGAACTAAAGTTGCTAGGGCGTTTATTTTTCTTACCTTTTGAACCTTCAATATCTTTTGCTGCCAATGCTAACAATTTCATAGCATCTGTTCTTCTATTAGGGTCTGTTGGAATTACCCATTCAGGATAACCTTCTTCAGCTAAATTATACAATCCACTATTTTGTATCAGTCCTCCTGTAGCAAAACGTCTAGAACCTGTTGGCCCCCAACCAGAACGACCATAGGGTAAATTTTTTCTCCAACTACTATTATTGAAGAACGCAAGTAGTTGGTCATAACCTGAAGTTATATTACCGTGTCCTTTAACAGCATATGATTTAAATGTACTTGGTACATATTGTAATAAACCTTTAGCAGGTGTGCCACGAAGATTATTAATATCACCAATATTACCTTGTGTCACGCCTGCATTACCATTAGATTCGCGCTGAATTTGGGCTACGATACCATTTAATTCACCACCTGAAAGTTTAACTTTCATTTGTTTTGCAGCACGTTTTATTTCTGGTATCCATTGTTTAGCAGGTTTACTTCCACCTGAGCCACCTGTCCCGTGTTTTTTCAACCATGGTGCTGGATCAATGGAATTGCTATTACTTTCTCCACCTTCATTTACTTGGAAGTGTAAGTGACGATAATTTGTCATTGAACCAGTGTTACCAGATTTACCAATTAATTGACCTGCTTTAACTTGTTCGCCTGTTTTACGTAATTGTTCTTGCAAGTGCATGAACCATAGATGTGTTTTACCTTTACTTACAGTGATTGCATTACCACCACCATAGTTGTCATACCATTTACGCACACGTCCACCCATAGGCGTTTTTATTGGCGTGCCAGTAGGTGTGTCATAATCAATACCGTGATGGACACCACCATTAAATGGATAATTAGGATTTGGTTTTTTTGGTGGTGCAGAATAAGGTTGTAGTACTCTGAATCCATCAAATACAGAGCCATCACCAACTTGCGCTTCCATACCACTTTTAATCCACTGAATAGCACCAGCTTTAATTTTCTTCCAACCTGCTTTAGTCATTTGCCCAACAAGATTATCGTTTTTAAATTGTGAAAAGTCTACATTAAAAGCTTTTAATGCTAAATCTAAAAGTTTACCTGGATTATCCATGTAATCCATAACATCTTTAACTTTTCCACCTAACCATTTAGCACCACCGCCAACAGCTTCTTTAGCTTTTGTATATCCTTTTTTCGCAGTGTTACCAATCCACTTACCTGTATCAATTGCTTTATCTTTAGCCCAACTCCCTAAACTAAAGTGTGGTAAATCAATTGTTCCTGTATTAAATTGTGGCATAGTACCAGTTGATAACATCTTCTGTGTTGTAGCACCATTAATAACTGATGAACCTTTAGGCAAGAAGGTTGTAGTATCTTTGGCTGGTGTTAAAGCAGTCCGTCCGTTAGGATAACGAATCATCTCACGTCGACCGTCTTTACCTTTACCGTTACCCGGACCTTTGTCACCAACTACTGCCATAGTTCCTTGTTTAAGTGCGCCATCACCAGTAGTCTTAACTTGACGATTAATTGTCTGTGTACCAGTCGAAAGTTTAGGAATCTTAGGTAAACCTAATTTACTTCCAACCCAGTTTAAACCTTTAATCAATCCATTTAGACCAGATTTTACGGCATCGACCATACCGGTAATATGACCTTTTATTTTTCCGATAATATCTTTTAGGCCGTCTTTCATATTATTGAAAGTTCCTTTAACTTTTGACCACAATCCTGAAGCTATATCTACAACTTTATTTTTTATAGAATTCCAAGTATCAACAAGATTATTTTTAACTTTCCCAATGATATCTTTTAATCCATTTTTCAAATTATTAAAAGTTCCACGTACGCTAGACCATAATTTTTTAGCAAAATCGGTTACTTTGTTCTTAATAGTATTCCATATATTAATTGCAGTTGTTTTAACGCTATTAAATATGTTTTTAACACCATTTTTCAGATTATTAAATGTATTTTTAACACTATTCCATAACGCTTTTGCCAATGAAATAACTTTATTTTTGACTGTAGTCCAAATTTTTATCGCAAAATTCTTAACCGCATTAAAAATTACAGTGACTGAATTTTTCAATCCATTAAAATTATTTTTAACACCATTCCAGATATTTTTAGCTAATTTAATTACTGTATTTTTAATCGCGTTCCATGTTCTTGATGTAAATCCTTTAACAGCATTCCATATAGCAATAACTGAATTTTTTAATCCGTTAAATGCAGATTTCACACCGTTCCAAATAGTTTTAGCTAATCTGATCACTAAATTTTTAATGAAATTCCAACTTGCAGAGGTAATTGATTTAATGCCATTCCATATTGAAATCAATGTGGATTTAATTCCATTAAAAATAGCACGTATACCATTCCATAAGGCACGAGAAACAGCTAACACTGTATTTTTCAAGATATTCCAAGCATTTATTGCTATAGTTTTGGCACTATTAAATACGGTTGATACGACTGTTCTTATAGTATTTAATATCACTTTAGCCGTTGCAATTAATACACGAATTATATTTAATACTGAATTTTTAAGTGCGTTCCATACAGTTATTGCAATAGTTTTTATACCATTCCAAAGTGCAGAAAGGGCAAACTTCCAAGCGTTGAAATAAGCTTTTGCAACAGTAATCCATGTTTGAATTATTACTAAAACTGCGATTTTAATACCATTCCATACATTAACTGCAATCCATTTAATACCGTTCCATAAACTAGTAAAAAATAATTTGAAGGCGGTAAAATATGCTCGTACAACAGTTAACCAAGTTTGGATTATAAGAGTTACTGCGACCTTGATTCCTGTCCATACTGCAACGGCTGCAAATTTGATTCCATTCCATATTGCCGTTAAAACCATACCTAAAGCTTGAATTGGGTTTTGAATAGCAAATTTAATTGCATTCCATGTGGCAATTGCTGCAGTTTTCAAAATTGTCCAAGCAATAATTGCCGATGTTTTAATACCATTCCATATTCCAACTAAATAAGGTTTTAAAAATCCAAAAACTGATATAGCTGTAGCTTTAATTTGATTCCAAGCATTGATAACAAAATTACGGAAGGTTTCATTATTTTTCCATAAATAAACGATTGCCCCGACTAACAATCCTATACCAGTTATAACCCATCCTATCGGGCCACTCATAAATCTAATTGCTAAACCTAAACCACGTGTAGCTACTGCCGCTATTTTTGTTGCAATAGAATACTTACCTGTCATTATAGTTGCTAATGAAGTATTTCTAGCATTTAATATTTGCGCCAAAGCTAATGCACGAGTTACCCCTGTCCAAATCGCCATTGATGTTTTAGTTACATTAACAATAGCATTGTATGCGCCAGTTACTAGCGAAGCACCGCCAACTACAGTTCTATACACTCCCCACATTGGGAGAATAGCTGCTAAAGCACCACCGACAGCAGTTAAAACACCTGTCATTAAGCCCATTGTGTTGTTAGCAGTTGCGCCTTTAGCTATAAAACCAGTTATAGCTGTTGTGATACTAAGCATTATTGATCCAACTGGCGCCATTCCTCTGATAAGTCCAACGAAAATGTTTCCAATATTTTTAAGTAACTGCCAAACCTTAGGGCCATTTGTATTAAGGTAAGCTATGAAGTTTTTAAATCCTTCAGTACCTTGTAAATTAGCAGCCCAATTTTTGAACGTTTTAGTAACGCCTTGCATGCCAACTAACACATCGTGTGAGTGACTACTAAATGCTTGGAATAAGCTAACAATACCGCTAAATACGTTACCGAATATTTGACCTACAATAGGTAGATTCGTTTTAGTATACTGGATAAATTGAGCTATACCTTTATCTGTGCTTGTACTATTAGCCCATGCATTAAATTTATTGGCTAAACTTTCTATGCCTTTTCCTGTCCATGTAAATAAAGGACCGAACTGCGTGAACATGTGAGTGATACCGTCTCCCACTTTCATCGCTGCATTCAATAAGTTTTGGAATACAGGTGGACCTATATTATTGATGAGTTTAAAGGCATTGTTAGCATTTTGTGATGATGTAACCCAATCTCTCATTTTACTAGAGGCGGCTGCTATCTGATTCGTTGTTTTTGTGATAAAAGGTGTTAATCTAGTTAATGCTGTTCTCGCTATATTGATACCATTAGCCATTGTATTGAATATAGCCGCTTGATTAGCTTGAACAAGACCCTTCCATTGGTTTTGTAAGCCACTTAGAGCACTCTGATAATTTCGCACTTGGCTTGTAACTTTTATTTGTCCATCTTCTAACATTTGCAATGCTGTGGTAGCTTGGCCACTAAACGCCATTATGCCACCTAAAGCTACACCATAGGCACCACCAAGACCAATTGCACCACCAGCTGCTGCAGTTGCAGCGCCACCAATACCAGCAATTGCACTAACTGCACTACCAGCCACAGGTATTACAGTAGAAATATTAGAAACTAAAGCGCCCATGCTAATTCCCTGAACAACATATCCCACGTTACGGAAGCTATTACCAATTTTATTGATTTTAGCGTTTACTTCTTCCCAACGTTGACCCATTGCTGCAATTGCCGGACCCATACCAAAAAACTTAGTTTGTTCACGATGAAAGGCTTGTAATTCATCTGTTGTTTCATCAATACGATTTTGTAAAATGTTGTAAGCAAGTGCATTATCGTAGACTTCTTTTTCTGCTTTGTCGAGTTTACTAGGTAATTGTGCTACTTCTCTGTTTAATGATGCGTATGATTTTTCGGCATTGTTAGCTTCTTTTTTTGCTTCAGTCATTGCTGTTTTAGCACTAACCATTGCATCTTTATTTGCATCACTGAATTTTTGTAATTCATTTTTAGCATTTGCTGTTGCTATTTTAGATTCGTTCAAATTTTGTTTAGCACTGTCGACTGCATTAGATAAGCTGTTATATTGAACTTTAGCTTTTGAAAGTTGGTTTCCCAAAGAAGTCATTTCTTGTTTTGATGCATTGCCTGATTCACTCAATTGATTGAATTCATCTTGCAATTCGTCCACAGAAGATTTAGCATTTCTCATTTTTGCACTCAATGCTGTTACAGTATTTTGCATTTGTTTCTGTGCGTTTTGCGCAGATTTAACGCTAGATTGATGCTCTTTTAATTCGTTATTCATCTTTTCATAAGTAGTATTTAAAGATTCATAACGTTTTTTAGCATTTTGAGCGTTTATTGCAGCTTCTTTTAATTTCCCCGACATCTTATCTTGCGCATTGCGTAACTGATCTAATTTTTTCTGTGATTTTTCACTAGCTCTACCCTGTTGTGTAAGCTTTTTATTAAGTCCTTCTATTTCAGTTTCAAATTTATCTACCGACTTTTCAGCCTTATCAAATGTAGAAAGATTAGCTTTCATTTGTGAATCCGCAGTTTTTAATTTGCGTTGTAGATTAGCCATTCCACGATCAATATCGGAGGTGTCAAGCCCCAAGTCTATCGTAAACCCTTTAATATCTCCTGCCATAACTAATCCTCCTTTCATTTTTGATAAAAAAAAAGAGCCGTTAACTGGAAGCTCTAGGGTCTTTCCCAGTTATTGCCCCAATCAACGACTCGTCTTTACCAACAACTTTAGTATTGGATTTTTTCTTATTATTCATAATTCGTAACATCTGATAAATATCGGCATCGTCAATTTCTGGCATTTTCCAACCGCCGTTTTCCATCAGCTCTTTATAGAGTGTATCGAGGTATTCGGATTGTTTTTCAAATGTGAAATCTTCCGGTTTCAGACGTGAATCATTTATTTTTTCACTGTCTTTCCCTCTTCGTCTCCCATAACGCTAGATAATTGTTCCATCGCTACAGACATAACATTGTGTACATCTAATCCATCTTCAAATTCTTCTGCAGTGAACTGTCCATCATATAAGTCTTTAGCAACAAAATTGTACAATTCATCTAAAAATTCATCTTCAAAATTTTCATCAAGTTCTTCTGGATTTTGTAATTTAGATGCTTTCTTTCCAATTTTCATACCTTTACGTGCAACACTACCTTTGATAAAAGCAGGTTGATGATATTTTTTTACTTCACCTTGTTCGTTTTGTAATTCAACAAATTTTTTAGCCATAATTAATTTTCTCCTTTTTCATCGGGTTTTATATTCGACCGATTATTTTAGATTTTATTTTTGTATACAAAAATAGACGACCGATTAAAGTCGTCTAATGTCTTTATGCTTCTGGTGTAACTTCTGGTGAAGTTAATGTTTCTCCACCTGTTTGAACGTCTCCAAACGCTTTACCATCAAAAATTGATTTGAAAATAGAATCACGTCCAGCAGTACTTTCTTTATCGTCATACGCCATTAAAACTGCTAATTCTTCATTAAAGCCGTCAACTTGACGTTCCATGAATTGACCTTCGATTTCATCTGAACCGAATTCTACGCCATCTTCTTTAGTTTGACCTTCTTTATTAGGACGTGTGAACACACCTTTTGAAAGTCCAAACCATTCCATAGAACCATCTTCCATCGTACGTGGAATAGCAACTGCACTGTACGTGATACCAGTTGATTTACCAAAACCATATACGTTTTTAGCTGTTTCGTGTTCAATTAATCCTAATAAGTCTTTTTGAACATCGATTGGCAACTTGTGGAAAGTTAAAGAAAGTGTAGTTTCTCCAGCAGATTTTGCAATCTCTGCTACTTTATTCGAACCATAAGCTTTCTCTAATTCTTCACCAAATTCTAATGATAATTCTTGTACATAATCCACTTCTTTGATTGCAGATGTTGTTACTGAACCATCAGTGTTTTCTGTTAATACTGCATAATACATTTTACCTAGGCCAGTAGCGGCATTATATCTACCCATTTATATTTCCTCCTTGTATTTAGGCATAAAAAATAGCCCTTCGTTTTTTTACGAAAGGCTTGCCTATTCAGTTAATTCTTTATCAATGTATCTTAATTCTTCTTTGGTATAAGGATTACCTCGATAACGTCTAGCATCGAGATAAATCTTAATATCGTGGTCATACTGATCAATCCCATCTTGTTGACGGAACCCAATCTGCCACAATGTCTTTCTTATTTCTTCTTGAATCAATTTAACTTGGTCGTAATTTGGTCCACGTACATCGATTTGGTACAAATATTCAGTCGATAAATTTGTATCACTTGCATATGTCGATGGTTGGGGCGCTATCAAAGGGCTTATTAAAATATAAGTTCCAGATGTGTCGGCTGTTTCATCATAATGATACGCTCGAATACGACCTGTACAATGATGAGCAATTGTTGCATTTTTTAATAAATATTTTTGTAAAGTTTTCAACATATCAAACATTTACAGTTCACCTTCTAACGTTTCATTGATTATTTGTTGGTATGGTTTTTCAGTCATAAACATCGTTCTAGCAATGGCACCCTTACCTCTAGGATTCGGGTTCTTGACTGAACCCCACTCATTTAAATGAATGATTGCGTAACGGCTCATAGGACCTTCCCAATGTACTTTAACCATTCTTACTTTACCGTGAATATAATAGGGTTCAGTTACTGTGATTTCACCAATACTCGCACCAGTATCTCTAAAAACTTGGAAGTTCTGCTTCATAACACCTACAAAATATTTAGAACCTAGCTTTAATGCTTTATCTTGGGCTTTTATCATTTGCCCCTCACCATACTGTTCTTTTATTTTCCGTAGCATGTTATGTGTGCCTTTAACTTCTACACTCACCCTGAGTATTCTCCAACAATTTTGATATTGGCGTGAAAATCAGTGTCATCATCTACTTGAATTATGTTAAACTTTTTCCCTTTATATCTAGGTAATTGAATTTCAAAATACATATCATCTGTAATATCTTTGTCCATCGGGTACCAAGTAACCATAGTTATGCTTGCTTTATTATCAGTCATGTCCAAATCCTTTTGCGAAGGAGGGTAAACATTCGCAAAACACTTATAATGAATTTCGCTCACCGATTCCCCGGGGAAAAAGCCATCACTTGGTTTTGCTACATAAAAAATAACCGGTGTTCTCATTTCCCCGCCAGTTACTACTTGTCTACGTTGCTGTGCCATCTTCTGGCACCTCCATATTGTTTATTTGAAATTGGACAATGCTAGATAAAAAGTTATTATGAAATTCTTCTAATTTATCATTGAATACATACCTAGTACGTTCATAAACTAATTCACGACCAATTGACATCTCGTCTATTGAAAATCTTCCACATTTACTTTGAATATCTTCATAAGACATTTCTAAATCCTTTTTTATACGATCATCTTCCATGTTATAGAAAATACGATTTCGTGATTTAAACTCATCAACATGATTTTGAGTAATCATTCACATCACTTCTTCTCTTTAATTCGTTCTAAAAAAGGACCGTCAAAACCGTTTGATTTTAAAGTTTCTTCAACTTCATCTGCACGTTTGACAGTCATTTCTACTTTTTCATTCTTTTTTAAATCCTTATCTAATTGCTTATCTTTATAAGCTTTTAATACTTTATACTCTGCCATCTATAAAACCTCCTTATTATGCTTCTGGTGTAACAGATGCGTTATCAGTAGAACCTAAGCTTGAAAAATCTACATCATATACAAATGAAGTTTTGTTATCATCTGGTTCAGCATAAAGGAATTGTTTTGCAGTGTACAAGTCCATATCTTCTAAAGCTAAAGTTTGGTCGAATTCACGCACAATTACTTCGCTTCCAGCATAGAAATTATAACGTGTTTTATCGAATGCTACTGCTTTACCAGCAGGAACAAATTCAGACTGTTCAAACGTTACGTTAAATGGAATTGGACTTACAAATTGTCCGTTGTGTAATTGCATAAATGCTACACCAGTATAGATGTAATCTGCAGGGTTTAATGCAATAACTACATTATTTAATACACTAGCGCCTTTAGATTTTTTAACGTTACCGTCTTTGTCATAGTACTCTTTAGTGGATAAATTCTTGATTACGCCACCAATTTCAGAAATTGAAGTTTTAGCATCAGATAATGTTAAGGTACCAGCTACTGATTTATCTGAAACAGCACCATTTGTACGATTAATTTCTTTCATTAATCCAACAGGTTGGTCTTTAGCAGCACCTTCACCAACAACTGCAGTTTTTTCAATTGCTACTGCAAATGCTTCTTTGATTTGCGCACGTACATAACGGTCAACCCATTGTACACCTGCGTCTTTTAAATCTTTTGGTACTACTACAAACGCTGTAGCTTTACCTAATGAAACATCTTGTTCATAGAAAGTAGCTTCAAGTTGTCCACGGATTTCTCCGAACACTTTACCCCATACTACTTGACCTTCAGGCACTGAACGAATAACACGTGCTTTCAATCCAGTACGGTTAATATTAATGTGTTGTAATAAAGGATGTTCTGACTCAATATCTTCAAAGATACGATCAATAACTGTTTCTGGTAATAGCTCTCCATCTTTCCAGTTTGTATCCGTATTAACATGATCTTCAGAAACTAACGCGTTATAGAATTTCTTTTCTTCGTTAGTTAAACGATTGACTTTGCGTGCGTTTAACACTGCATTGTCACCTTGTTCATTTTGCATATCCTTACGAATAGCATTAGCTAAATCTTCACTATACGCGTTCATGTATTCTGTATACTTTTCCTTTACTTGCTCATCCGATGCATTCGGGCTCATATTTGAAAATTGCTTTAATAGTTGTTGAGAGTTTTCAAATTGCTCTCTGTTTTCTAAATCGATTGCCATAATTTTCATTCTCCTTTTATTGTTTATTTCGTTTGCATATTAAATAATCTTGCAAAACTGTTTTGAGGTGGTTCATTTGGTTCGGTTTTTTTAGGTTCTGAACCTTCACCGTCTTTGTCAGAAACTTTTTTAATTTCAGCCAAGATTTCTTCTAATTTATCCATCACATCTTCAACAGTAACCTCTTCACCTTGTTTTTTAGGTTGTTGTGGTTGTTGTGGATCTTCGTTACGGTATCTACTCATAAATGTCTCACCTCCTAGTATTGTAGATGTTGCCGCTGCTGCGACACGTGTGTTTTTAGTTATATTATCTATCAATCCTAATTCTTTAGCTTCTTTTGCGGTAAACCATGTTTCTTCATCCATATATTGTTGAAGAAGCGCATGATCAATGTCGGGGTTCTTATCAACGTAACTATTGAAAACAACACTATTAATTCTTTCTAACGAATCAGCTTGTTTTTTAAATGCATTGGAATCCCCTGCTATTTCCGTCCAAGCGTTATGAACCATAATCATTCCATTATTAGGCATATTTATGGTATCTCCAGCCATTGCAATAACCGATGCAATAGATGCTGCTAAACCATCTACATTGACTTTTACATGAGCTTTGGAACGTCTTAGCATATTGTATATAGCAACACCACTAAATACATCACCCCCGTTGCTATTGATGTTTACAATAATTTCTTCGACGTCGCCAATAGCTTTGAGTTGGTCTTTGATTGTTTGTGGACTAATTGTCATACCTTCAACAGTTACGTTATCGATAAAACCATAAATATCTATTTCGTTATTCGTCATTCAAATCACCTCCTTCATCAGAAGATTGTGCGTTATTCATATCACTAGCACTTTGATAGTTTTTAGTTAAAATGAATTCATCCATAGATTTATCATCTACGCGTTCCATTCCAAACAACTCTCTTACTTCATTTCTAGTAAACGTTGAACTAGCTACTAATTTATCAACCGCTTCTGCTTGTTTAATTGGATTTGGTTGATCTATAGAAACTATTTTTATACGTTTACCTTCTTTATAACCACGCTCACTGAATAATTTAGCGTTTAATTCGTCACTAATCTTTTCAAGTAATGGGTTGATACAATACTTCATATAGTTATCTGTCATCGCTTCTATATCTGCCACAGAACCATCTATTATTGGGAATGGTATACCTAAATTTGTAGCAACGTATTTTAATAACTGGTTAGGAACTTTCGCCATATCATCAATTTGAGAAGATGATTTAGTTGTACTCTGCGTTGTATGCTCTTTATATTCGAAACCTTTTTGCACTGGCACTATAGCTATGTCGTTACTGCTATAAGCTTCATACGCTTTGTTAATGAACTTCTGCATCTTATCTTGAACATCACCGTTCATTGGAATACTAGCATCAACGCCTAATGTCGCACGTATTTGGTTGTTCATTAGATTACCTTTAATCATACGACCGAAAATATCACCATAATCTTTAAATAAACCGTCTAACATCGCTGTAATTGCTTGATTATTGTGTTCAAGATAAATTACTTCGCTCATTTTGAAATTACGTTCGAACTCATATTCATTCACAATGACATGTTTAAAGATGTCATCATATAGTGCATATTCTTCGCGCTCGAAATCATCAGCGATAATTAAGTCTTTAGTATCTGTAACCACAATTAACACTTCGTTATCATAAATAAGTTTGCGTATAACTTTTTGCCAAAATGTAGCAGAACTTTCATCTGTATTAGGTCGAACATTCAATTTGTAATGCGTCGTTGAATTAACGTCTTTAACGCCATTTTCATCGATTTCGAACTTAGTTTGACTGATTGTTCTAGCTATATGATTAATGCATGTATCAAGCGCCCATTGCTTAATGTAAGCTTTGTGAGAAGTAGCTCTTACCAATTCAAAATCATAACTGAATTCAATTGCTTGGTTCCTGCCCATGATTTTATCGAATATACTCAATATCTCACCTCCTAAAATTCAATGTCTGCCATGATGAATTCTTCTTCATCCTTTAAGTAATTATCAGAAATCCATAACGCATGTATAAATGCTTGGAATCCGTCCGTTTTACGTCTTACTTCATCTTTTTTCTCGTAAATTTTGTTGCCATCTTTCTTAACGGTTACCTGTACATTATTTGTGTACCAACGCATTAATGGATTATCGCCATATATGATTCTATGTTGACTAAATAACGTTTCAACACGTGGCGCTAATATTGAATGAATCGCTTTAGGATTGCGCACAAAGATAAATTGGAACCCTTCATTTTCAAGTTCCTTTTTAACTATGTCTAGCCTGTACATATCAGCACAAATGACCGTTAAATTATATTGTTCACGCATTTCTTTAAACCAATCAACAATATGTTGTATATCAATAACCGGTTCATCTAATATTGTTAGTAATCCTTTATCTTCCCATTCACTAATTGGTGCCTTTAACCTAACATTGTCTAAAAACCCTTTCCTTACAAATGAATGTGACTTCCAAATGTATTCGTCGCCTTCTCTAAACAGCAATCCAACACTTGCAAAGTCACGTATGTCTGCAAAGTCCATACCGCCTACGCAATTATGATTGTCTAATGGAGGTATTCTGCGATTTGTAGCCAATATATCCTCCCATTGTGCAATAGAGAGAGATAAGTCAACTTCTGGAAGGTTCATACGCTTAGTCATAAATTCAGGTCTATTTGATGGATTGTTAGGAAGTTGTTTGTATTGAATCAACACTTTTCTAAATAACCCTTTTGCGTAATCTGTACGTGGTTCACAAAACATCGGATTAGCTTTCTCCCACATGTCTTGGTCATCTACTTCTTTTGGGTCATCTAAACGACAAATAAATGGAAACATAGGATCATCTAATTCTTCTCCTTTTAAAATTTCCATTGTTCTTTCTTTCATCTTGTCTATAAATCCATCACGTACAAATCCATCTGTACTTATGAAAAATTCACGTGGATGTTTAACCTTACCTAAACCAGAACTAAACACATTTACTGTATCCCAGTTTTCATAAGCAGCAACTTCATCGTAAATAACGCAACCATCACGCAAACCATCTTTTGTACTCGCATTAGATGTACGATACTTAATATAAGAACCTGTATCGTAAGCAGTTATGTGTGCCTTTCGATTATCAAAAATATCATCGAGTTCATTCTCTTTTATACAATTGTATATTTCTTCGAATGATGTCTTAGCTTGTTCTTCTGATGTAGCAACAACTGATATATTGTAATGATTGATTCCATGTAATCCGCTAATGAAATAATGACTTAAACCACTAATCAAACCATTCTTACCAGCACCACGTGCCATCATAATGAAAAATTGTTCATAAAAAAGCGCATCATCTTCTGAATACTTCAAGAAAATAAATGCGATTAAGAATTTTTGGAAGCTATTCAATTTAAAATAATATTTCTCAATGAAAGCTATACAATTAGCAATATGCTTTTCATCAAAATATATATCATTGCGATTTAGCACGTGTTTATTTAAGTGTTCGATTAACATTATTCTTTCTTTGTTAAATTTAATTTTAGCGTCATGCCACTGTTGGATGTATTCAGTTACTTCTGAAGGTATCATCATAATAAATCACCCGATGTCCTACGTTTTTTTGCTTCTTCTTCTTTTTGCTCTTTTGGTAAAAGTTCAGTCAATTGTTTAACCACACGTTGATATGACTGGTCACGTGTCGTATACAATCTTGCGACTGGACGCTCTCTTTCATACGGGGGTGCTTTGTCAGATTGTTGGAACATATCGTATTCTCCATTTTTTTGGATGTCCTCCCACATGTAATTGAGCATCACACGTAGTCTTGAAGCTTGTATAATCAAACCTTCAGCCACTTTCAACTTATCACCCGGTATATCCTTGTATATCTCCAGTAATCTCTCACGTTCTTTCATTACTTGCTTATCATTGTCACTAACTTTCATTATTTCACCTCATTTCGTCAAATATACCCCATAGGGGTTATATGTATTTAAAATTGTTACAACCTCGGAATCGAGACCTTTATCGCCGTTTCTTCCTAGTGTGGACAAAAGTCATTTGATTCCACCCGGGGTGTACAGTATTTGATTGTTTTGTTCTTCCAGTAAATACACTTACCACATTTCATCGTTATCCCATTTGCTAGGCTTGCGATTCCATCGTCTATAACTTCTGTTGTGCTTACGGTTGTGACATGCAATACATAATGTAACTAAATTGTCCATATCATGTGCAAGTTCTGGATGTGTATCTAATTCTTGTATATGGTCAACATCTAATGATTTATGTTTGTTTTTATTAATAGTCGTCACTTTACCCTGTTGTTTACAGTGTTGACACTCGTAATTATCACGCTTTAATACCAACTCCCGTGTGTCACGCCATGCTTTTGACTTATAGAAGCGCATTGTCTCTTTATCAACTGCACGATCACTTGCAGGTTTGTTATCATGTCTTGAATACCAATCATGTATAACTCTTTCAACTTCTTGTGCGTCATGTCTATCTGATTCATACAATCTCTTAAGACAAGTGTTAATATCTGTATCCATCTTCATATGTTTAGCATCAAGTGTTAATGTCTTTAGTCTATTGAGTATAGTCTTAGATAAGAATGTAGTAATGATATACATTGTTCCTTTATCATTCCATCTAGCATAGTCGATCATATTGTTCCTTATTGTAAGCAGTAACTCATGCGCATTGTCATTGTATTGTTGGTATGCACTATTAGTTATAGTCTGTGCTAATGCATCATAGTCATATACCATATCTATATCGGTTAGCTGTTCATTAACATATGATGTCTTACCACTCATAGGTGCGCCATATACAATAACGATGTTCATCTGTTTCTACCTCCACAAAAGAAAAGCACACAGGTAATCACCCCTGCGTGCCTAAATATAATATAGTATTGTCACTCATAATAAATCACTGGAACAATAGTTGTTATTCAAATTTCTTATACTATCATAATAACCTGTTGACACACCGCACATCTACAAAACGGAAAGTGCGATATTAAAAGTTTATCCAACCTATCTTCTTAGCAGTCTCTTGCATTACCTTGTTACGTATTCTTATTACTGCATATCTACTTATTATCTTGTCGTCACTGCGTTGCTTAGTTAACTCATGCGCTATATCTTCCCACTCATATACCAACTCATCTTTATCCCAGTATCTATAATCAACTACTGCCTTCTGTTCTGGTGTAGCGCATCTATATACATCTTCAATAGCTGTGATAGATTCGCTTAAGTTACGATAGGTCTTATCCTTATGTAACTTGATAACCTCATTCTCAACTGGACTACTAACAAGATTAGATTTGCCACCACCTACGTTGGTATCTTGAGGTTGGTAAAGTAACTCATATCTTCTATAGGCAAGTTGCCCCCTCATTTCATCATACTTAATCCACAGTTGTTCTAATTTAGGTAAATCTTCTTTGCCTAGATTCATATGCTACCTCCACCTACTTAATTAATTTATCCCACTTATCTTTAATCTCTCTAATCTGTTCATCAGTGTATTCATCTTCCTTCAATCTCAACACCACATCGCCATGATCATTGAAGATAATATCTAACAAGTACGATACTTCATATTCCAGTGCATCTATCTTAGAATCTTTGATTTCGTTATATATAAGTGAAACGATTGCGATAGTGCCTAGAAGAATAGTTGCTATAATCCAGTACATCACTTCACATCCCTTAGCAATTTATATCTATGTTCAACTGGTATCTTCTCTAATACACTTCTGATTCCATACCATACATTCGTTACTGCATCTCTCATTCGTAAGTAAACGTATAAGTAATACAATGAATTGATATAACAAAGCTGTGCTTTACTGAACATCATTCACTCACCTCATAATCCATCGGGTACTGATCCACCGCATCGTTCGCTTGTCTGCGTGTAATAATTTCATTCGTAACGTATTTGCTTAACTCGTATAGTGCAATAATTAGTAATGTTTTGAGTATTCTCATATCTCACTGTCCTTTCCAATATATTCTCCATACATTGCATCGCAGTCGAAACATTTAAATGCAATATATACAGGCTCATTTTCTACATAATAATATTCATGATTCGTATTCCAACTTTTACATCTAGGACATTGTTTCTTGTCGCTCGCTTTACGCTCAGCCTCCTCCTTACTTTCTGCACTCACAATCTCGTAACGCTCATTCTCACGTGCTTTAGTAACATGAGTGAAAGGGTGACCGGTTGAATCGGTAAGTGTTCTAATTAAATACTGTGTCATTTCCTCAACACTTCCTTAATTTTTTGTAGTATGTCTTTATTACAAGTCTGATTCTTTGATGAATGTTCCATTGATTGTCTTTCCTTTTCTTCCTTTGATTTCGTCATACGCGTATTGTTGTGCCAATATAATTAATGTAACGACTGTATCGCCTATACCGTCTTTTAAGTCGTCTAGTTTGTTACGTGATAATGCTGCACCAACTTCTCCAGCTTCTTCATAGAATTTCAGTGCTTGTCTATCTGGATTACCTTTGTCTAGGTTTTTATCTATACTCCATTATTCTACTTGTTTTACTAATTGATTTAATGTGTTAGTCATTTTGTTTGTCCTCCACTTCTAATCTATTTAATGCAATATCATATATCCTTAACACTGTTTCAAATTCTGAATCAGTTAAATATGGAGTGAGTCGTTTAGCCATTGATAAGAAATCTCTTACATTTTCATTTGCTATTGTTTGCTTCATCTACCCGTCCTCCAAATCGCTTAGTAAGTTGCTAAATTCATTTGTGCCGTCTAGTTTGTCCATTTCTTTTAACATATGTGCCAAATCTCTTTTGCCTACCATTGCATTGGCTACTTGAAATAAATAGTATTGGTTATTAGGTTTTATAATTTGATTAACTGTACGATGAAGCTTTATATATTCTTGCATTCTTTCATCTTTAAATTTTTGCCATGCATCTTTATATTCTCTATCTTTCATCGTCTGCACGCTCCTTAATGATATATCCCATCATCATAAAAAATTCATCGCTTGGTATTTCATCTTTTTGTGGATAAAATTCAACTAATTTGTCAAACGCCTTTGCTTTGCGATAGACTTCTTCAACTTCCTGTGCCATTTTGAAATAAACATTATCACGCTCATCAATAGCTGTTTGTATTAACGTTCCTAATACCATATCTTTATACACCATCTACTTAACCCCCAATTGATCTAATTTACTTCGATATTCTCTATACATCGCACTGCCTTGATGCAGTGATAATTTATAATCTATGAGCTTTCTAAACTCTTTCAGTAATGCGAGTTGTTTCTCATTCTCCTGTTCCAACTGCTCTAATCTTTTTGAAAGTGTTACACTTCTTTTGTTCTCATCTCTCCAACTGTCAAATAAATTATCTTTCCTTGAAAGTAAAAATCTATTCTCCCGTTCCAACCTACTAATATTAGCTTTCAACACTGCTATATCATCGATTAGTGTGTCGCGTTGTTTCGTCATATCATGCAATTGACCTTCCAGTTTATAATTATCTTCATACGATTGATTTAATTTACTGTTAAGTGTGTCGCGTTCTGATTTGTATTGGTCACGTTGCTCTTTATATACTTTACTCGTACATCTAAAATGTCTGATAGCACTCTCTGTATCAGTAATAGAATCAACTTTTTCTGGTCCGTGTTTTTTCATGAATTCTAATAAATCGTCTTTAGTCGGTTCGCTCACTCGCCATCACTCCTTTAATAAATGTGGGTGCTGATATTGATTACCTATGATTTCAAAGTTATCTTTCACATCATATAAATCTGCACCATCTCCACCGGCAAACTTCATTACAAAGCCACCATCAACATATTCGACTAGCCCTAATTCTTCACTATCTATATCTCTTGCTATGTCTTTATCAAAAAATTCAAAATCATGTACATCTTTAAGCCCTGTAGATTGGAGGAGTTCCCATTTCACTCCTAAATCGTCTTCGAAATATGGCGGGTCTATGTCGTTTTCATTATCATCCCAAGCTTGTAAATACCAAACTGAACCATCATCATCAAATCCTATTGTTCTAATACTTAACCATTCTTTTTCTACTTTATCCCACGCTCTAAACTTAGGTATCATCTACTCCACCAACCTTCCATCACGCCAGATTAATTTAAGTTCACCATCTATTTCTGCATAAAAACGTGTTGCCACTATTCTTTTTGAGTTTACAAATAAAACTTTATTAATATTTTTATTTTCATGTTCTACATAATGAGATGTTTCGTTTCCATCCTCACCATGTTTCCATCTTTCTATTAATTTTGGTATCACTGTATCTTCCGTAATTTCTTCCTCAACTTCGACTGTGAAAGTTTCTTCTGGGAAAAATGTTCCGAGTGAGAATTGTATTGCACCATAACGTGATAATGTTACTGTATTTCCCATATTTGAATTTGCTGTATAATTACGATATCCACTTTTCAATAGCCACTCAATCAACTGTGGTAAGTTTAGTTGTTTCTTAGTTTTAATTTTCATTGTTTGTTTCCTCCAACCATTTCAAAATACTTATTGAATATTGCGTCACTTTCGAAAATGTACAGATTGTTTTTAGAACTCTTAGGATTAATACAAATCATCCACACTGGGTATTTTTGAAAACTCATAACCCCAGTAAGTAACGTATTATTACTAAAGATCGAAAACGCTTCTGTTTGTCTTTGAATTTCCTCGACATTACCTTCTGTAATATAAATAGCTTCTAGATTTTTGTTTTTCGCAATTGGGTGCTCTTTTATTTTTTGAATTTTATTCCATTCTGTCATTCTCTCAACCCCTCCATTACTTTCCTGTTATGTGCTTTATCCTCTGGTAACACTGCTACGATAAAGCTGTTAGTATTCGTAGATTTCAAGAATCCACGTAATCCGTAATACTTTAGCAACTGTGCCATTTCTACCGTGTTCATCCCACAAGTGTTATATTTGTATTTGATATTTATTGTGTCGGATAGGATCATATTACTTTCTCTGCTTCTATTTCAGATATCAACACTTTCTCTACTATCATGGCATTGCCTTCATCTAAATTACGTTTCTTCAAACTACGTTTATAAGCACCTGTACCTAAATGTGCTACACTTTGTTCGGTTATACCTAACTTCTGTGCACATTCTGCCTTTGTTCCAGCACAAATGATTTCATCACCTTTATAAACAACATACTCAAATTGAGGTTTCATTGGCATCATATCCACTTCCTATCGCTATATCGTAAGTATCGTCAATTTCTTTTGTGAATTCTCCCATTTCAATAACTGCTATTGGGTTTCCGTCATTGAATATTAATTCTTTAACTACTCCGTATTCCGATAACTGCCCACCTGGTTTGATAAACCAAACTGTGTAACCTATATCTAATTGATCTATACGCATCTATTCAACCACCTCTGCACACTTAAATTTATAACTATTCCATAAATACTTAGCGTACTTACTTTCGCTATGTTGTTGCTCTACATTAAATAAATGTGGCTTTTGCTTTCTTAAAAGTTCTTCTTTATACTTTGCTTTCGCCTCTGAAGTATCTTCTTCGTTGTTCAACGTAATTTGTAATGATCTATATTCTTGAATACTCATTCTTTTTGGAACATGGCACGCCTCATTTAAAGACCAACCTCTAACGATACGATTTCTGATACCCTCACTTGATAATCCGTTACGTTCCATAGCTTTAAAGTTGTCTCCCATAATGTCGTATTCAATACGATTAGCTGTTATTGTTAACATTGTTCTCGTCCTCCTAATAATCCTTAACTTGTACGTCTGATACTTTTCTGAATTTAATATCTTCAAATCCTAGTAACTCTGGGTTATTTTTATATTTATCTGCTACTTTATTTGCTTCACGTTCCTGAATTGCTTCCATGTCGTAATTGTCTGCCACAAGTACCGTCACTTCCTGTTCAACTTCCACTTTGATTTGTAGTGTGATTGTTTGTTCGTTAATAAGAATCACCTTCTATAATTTTGATTGCATCTTCCACACTGCGAGCTACACCGTATAAAACGGGTTGTGTTTCAATGAATGATCTAAACTTCTCTTGTTCAGGTCTTAATCGACCTTTATCTGTTTTAACTTCAATAAATATTATTTTGCCATCTGTTTTACGAAAACCTACTGTGTCGGGGAAGCCTTTGGGGAATAACTGAATTACTCGATTATCTTTTGTAATAACTTTGCCAGCGTTACTCCTCCACAACCTATGACCCATTTTATTAATCGCAATAATTATTTCATTTTGTATTGTTTGTTCTGATTTCATTAGTTCCTCCACAAAGTGACGGGTAAAGTGAATAGTAAAATAGCCTTCAAACCTTACGCGCTCTAAGTTTCAACAAAAAAGTGAAGGGTGACACCGAATTCTTTTTCACATACATATATATTCTTTTATTTTTACGTATAATAACTTTTTATTACTTACTATTCACTTTTATAAATAAAGAAATAAAAACCTTGATATTACAGCGTTTATAAGGTCAAAAGTGTAATTTTTACCCTTCACTTTCACCCTTCACTATTCACTTATTTTAGGACTGATTCTAAACCTGGTATTTTCTCTGGAATTTCTATTCCTATATAATTGATACCGTCGTTCATTTTTTTAGATTTAAATTTTTCTTTCATTTTTTGACCGAATTTTTTATTGTCCATTTTGTATGCACTATTTTCATCTGCCCATTTTTTATACAAATCATATAGTCTACTACCTTTAGTTCGACCACCTTCAATTCTTCTACATTCTTCTTGAATGAATTGTTCGATAACATCCATTTCAGTACGATAGGATTGGCCAGCACTTTTTAATTTCTCTGGCATATCTAATCCTTCACGCATCCACATATATGCACCTTCTGTCATCCAATTAAGTATTCCAGGGGCTTCTCTTAATAATTTGTACTTTAGATCTTTATCAACTTTTTCTTCGGGTATCTGTACTTCGAATGGAATTAATACTAAACGTCGCCATATACCGTCATCAGTACCACGAATTATTGGTTTGTGGTTAGTTGAAACCCATATTTTAAATTTAGGTGTATACTCAAATTCTTCTGCATATAGAAATCTTGCAGTTACTTTATCTCCACCTGTGATTTGTTTAATTAATCCTTCATCAAAACGAAAGCCTTCGTTAGGTTCAGATGATGTGACAAATCTTGCTTTGCTTAATCTGGCAATATCTGTATTAACATTGTCGTTTTTCTTAACCATGAGTGATTTAGCTTGCATATTATTCGAGTAATCTCCAAGTATCTCTGCGATTGTTTCAACGAATATACTCTTACCATTACGCCCTTTACCATGAAGTATGAACATTACTTGCTCTCGCGTACTTCCAGTTAATGAATAACCAAGTGCTTTTTGTATATATCGAATGACTTCTTTATCACCTGAGAATATATCGTTTAGGAAATCTAACCACACAGATGGTTGTATTTTTTCAGAATAATCAGTATTCGCTATTTGAGAAAACATTTTATTAATATCGTGTTTGTATAGTTCACGACTTGTTAAATCGATATATCCATTCGCTACATTCAGTAACATGTTATCTTTATCAAAACTATCAGGTGTCACTGGTCTACGGTGTTTTAACTCGTCTGTAATGTTCTTTTTAGATTGTGTACCTCTCGTTTTTTTATAGAATTTTTGAAAGAATTCTTTGGCTTCTTCTTCAGTTACATCCTCATTGTGAACAACTTTTTCCTTCTTCATACTTTCAATCATTTCATCAATGAGTTTACGTATTGACCCTCTATCGTCTAGTGTCCACTTTGTGCCATCATAGATATAAAATTTCTTTTCTACATAGCTAAATTTATATAGGTTGCCATATCTATCAATGAAACGATCTGCGTTTCCTGTATCATCATAACTTCTTACAGGGTATTCGACTTCTTCTTTTTTAGTATCGAATATGTGGCTTAACGCATAACGTAATGGTTCTTTTTCTTCTTTAGGTGTATATATATTATTTGTTTCATTGATTGCTTTAAATAGTGTTTGTTCTCCGTATGTGGAGTTTTTACGTTTCTCGTCCCATTTATCTCTATATAGATTTGATTGTCTGAATATACTATCCATTTGTGAGTAATCTTTGGCACACCAGAAAGCGAGAATGTTTGCAAGTGCCATATCTGCTTCTGAATGAGAATTGTAATATGGTTCGTAAGTTCCTCTCATTAAGTCATCAAATAATTTAGATTGCTTGGATTTATATATTTCGTTGATTACATCTATTTCTGATAAATTGTGGATGTTCTGTTGGTAGTTATTTTGTGTAGGATATTGAACTGTGTTATCTGGTAGATATTTATCATAGATAGTTTTAAATACTCTATCTGATGTTTCGGTAACTTCTGTGTATTTACCTATACGTTTGCCAGTCATAGTGAAAAAGCGACCACTGTCATACATTTCAATGTTACCTTTACGTCTTCGATTGCCTGGTATTTTACCTTTAACAATAATGTGTAAACCAGTACCACTAGGACTTACTTCTGTATAACTTTTAAATGCTTCGTTAAATTCACTAACAATGTTGTCGAGTTTATCCCCATGCTTATATCTGTGTAGATCATCGTCAATTTTATCTATATCAATGCCAAGGTAAGGGGGTTCAAAGAAGAACCCTATACCGTCGACACCTTCTGCATTAACTGCTGTTTCATAACTAGACCAGGTACTTTTGTCATTTGATTTAGCAAACTCTCCAGTTTCTGCATTAAAAGGAATTTTAGTTTTTTTACCGTTGCGTTCTTGAAGTTTCCATACGCACCAGTTATTAAGTTGTTTTAATTCATCTGGAATGTTGTTATACATTTAAAATCATCCTTTATTTAAAATGGTAAATCATCATCTTGAATATCTACTGGACCACCATTCGCATTTTCAAATGGATTGTTTGATTGCTTGTTATCTTTGTCTTTCTCTTTCCACTCATGATTCACTTGTGGGTATTTAGTATTCTTGAAGTTCCAAGGTGCTACTCGATTGACTGTTTGTTTGTTACCTTTATACTCATTTTCTTCTTGCTTAACAAAAACTCTCACTGGTTTACCTCTGAACATAGATAGCAATTGTTCAAAACTTTCTACTTTTGTTCCTTCTGGTACACCTACACCATTTAAGTAGTGCATGAAGTTATCCATTTTATATTTGTACTCTCCGTCAATATCACGTTTCCACTCGTCTACAAAGATGTGACGGTTTGCATATTTTCCGTTTTGTTCTGCAAGTTCTGGAACTTTAGTTAAATCGTTACGTACGACTAATGTTAATTGTGTTTCTTCTTTGCCATTTGGTGTTGAACGTTCAGATGCATTTTTGATTACTACTTCGTACTCTCCTTCTGGTAGTGGTCCAAAGTCTTGATTGTTTTCCTCGATATTTGAATAATCTGTTGTAAATAATGTCATAATTAATTTCTCCTTTATTGTTTGTATTTTTCTTTTATTGGTTTTAATGTTGCGTAAAACTGCGGGAAACTCATTCTTGTGCATTCTGGATAATTGAATTTAATCCATGTTTCTTTATAGTTATTTGCTTTTGCGTATAAATAATAATCTTCTAAAGTTTTTAAATCTGATTGTGATGTATTTTCTTTGCTGTATCTCTTTAGTGTGTAATCTACTTTGAAAGGTTTAATGTCCGTGAGTTCAGCATTGAATCTATCTAAATCAGATTTGTTTGGTTGTGTTTCGTTTGTATGCCCACATTCTGGACAGGATGGTAAAGAATTGTCATATACTGCAAAACATTCATCACATGATGTTAACCCAACTACTTCGTCATCTGATTGTTTGTTACGGTTCTTTTTAAAACCCTTGAAGTATTTCTTCCAGTCATGATGAGCATCTGGCAATCCGTGTCTTGCATAGTTTCCAACATGATCAATAATCAACGCTTTCTTACCAGGTTGATAACGCATTGAACGCATAGCTTGTTGCATGAATAAAACTAATGAATCTGTAGGTCTTGCTAAGATGACACAAGTACAATCTGGAACATCAAAGCCCTCACTAATTAAATCAACGTTGCATAGCACTTTAATAATTCCATTCCTAAAGTCATTCATAATTTGTTCACGTTCAACGGATTTCGTTTTAGCGTCTGCATGAACTGCGTTAATGCCTTGTGCTTGAAACTCTTGAGCTATATCTTTACTAGCTTCAACACTGTGGGCATACAGTATAGTTTTTTGACCATTTGCATACTTTTTATAATTACCAACAATATCTCCATAAATAGCTTTCGGTATCGCTTCGTCCATTGATTTCTTTGTGTAATCACCAGTTGACGATTTTTTCAATTTAGTGTTATCTGCCATTACAATACTTTTATAATCATAGTCAGCTAAACGATTGTTGTTGATTAACCACTCTACGCTAGGACCTTCGACCATTTCGTTATATATATCTGTAAAACCTTTGCCATTTGAACGCCAAGGTGTAGCTGTAAATCCTAAACGTAACGCTTTAGGAAAGTATTCATATATTTCTGTATAAGTCTTTGCTCTACTATGGTGTGTTTCGTCAGTTAATATAATTGTGGGTGTCTTTAATTCGTGTAGTATATTCCTAGCTCGTTTTTCTGAAAGTATGTCTACATGATTTAAATCAACACCGTGTGCCGTTAATGTATGTGTTATTTGCATAATTAACTCTTTGCGATGGACAATGAATAGTATGTGTCCACCTTTCTCCACTGCTTTCTTAACGACTTCTGCAATCATTACTGACTTGCCACTACCTGGGAGGTGACTGAATAAGCACACCTTGGTTTTTTATAATTAAATTTCTAGCCTTATTCACCAGTTCTAATTGGTAATCGTGTAATTTAAACATGTCACTCTTCACCGTCCTTACCTAATTCAAACAACTCATCTTGTTTACAGTGTTTATCTTGTGACAATTGATTCTTTGCCCACACTGTATTACTTGGTGTTAGGATAAAACCTCTGTTTCCTGTTTCTTCATTGATGACTAACCTTGCCACTACTTGGCATAAACCTGCAACGTTGTCACGGATTGTATGTCTAATATCAGGCATTGTTCTCGTGAACTGTTGGCCACCTTCTGTATAATGTTCTGCTGTAGTTTCCCAAGCTAGAAATACTAATCTCTTATTTAAGTTTTGTAAGAAACGGAAGCTATCGATTGTGAAAAAATCAACTTGTTGATAGTGTGCCATTTCTGGCGTTCTGTTATTACGTCCGTTACGTCCTAAGTTGGCTAGCATTGATCTAAATAGTTCCGAAATATTATCAATAACAATATTGTCGTACATACTTAAATCTTCATCGTTCAAATATTTAGTAAGTTCTCCCCACTCTTTCCATGCTTCGTGAGTATTAAAGTCTAAAATGTCAATGTTCTCATTACCTTTCAACGGGCGTTCTGACTTGTCGATACTTATATACAACGTTTTTCCAGGAAGGTAATTAATCGTGTGAGTTTTACCTTTACCAGGCGCACCATATATCAAAAATGTATCGGTGTTTTTATTCATATCTTTTGCAGATTTTATTTCAAAACTCATTGTCTACCTCCTCATATTCAATTGTTTCAGTTACTGTTTTTTTGATTGCTATGTGGTAATCCATGTTGATACTTGCTTCTTCCATACCGTTAAATTCTCTTGCTCTATTTCTATTTGTTGAATAACTAACATCTGAATTATTATCAGTTGGTTTGTTAGTTATATAGATTGGCATATCTCTGTGACGGATAATGTAAGTTATTGTTTCACTCACCACTGCATCACCCGATTCATAATACGGTCTGCTTCATCTGTATTTTGTTCTATCCAGTTATATATAGCTTGCTCAAATATTTCTTGAGATAATTGAAAACCTAAATCTTCATCGTTAATTTCAGCTGAATCTACTAAATTTTCATGTTTGTCAGTAATTTCAACAAAGACACCAAATTGCGTTTTTGTACCTTTCACATGAAAAGTAAATCCATCTACGGTAATAAAATTTCTTCTTATCTCTCCTATTTCGTAATACATCTTGTCTACCTCCTAGAATTGGTGGTATACTTGTGTTGTCTAATTACACAAATATACTTTTGACTGTTAGCAATTGCCGTTGCTAGCGGTCTTTTTTTCTGCGTAATAACTGTTCCAAAATACATAACTACCGATGAAACTTATAACGCTAATTACTAAACTGTAATGAAAATCGAATGTGACAAGTGCAAACAACATTGTGAATAGTATTGCTGTTGTCCATGCTAAAATGTGTTTCATGCTATCCCTCCTTACATAATAAATATTGGTTGAGCATACGATTTATTTCATTACTCTTTAAGTTGTCTAAGAAAACAAAGTAATTATGTTTAGTTTTATCAAATGGCGTTCTGCTAAATTCTATTGACGTTACTTCCTTAACGTCTTGATAACTACTATTAGTCATCGCCACTAAATTTTCGATACATTTTTCGATTACATTGTTCATAAACTCACCTCCTTTAATTGAATATTTCTGCGAAATTATCTTTTAAAAATTTCTGCATTGGCTCTCTGTTGAATGCCCATTTGCCACCATCTGGATAGTAAACAAAGTGTTTAAGTTGCTTAATGTATTTTGGATTGTCTAATATATTTTTCATCAACCATTGATATCCAAATCCCGTTTCATCTATTAAATCTTGCATTGACCACCAGACTGGTTTTTCTTTTTCTTGTAACTCGTTATATTCTTCTCGAGTAATTAAAACGTACTCTTCTGGGATCGTTACTGTAAGTTGTGTCATCTTAGTCACTCCTTTCTGGTATAATTTATTTATCGCTACTGCGATAGTAGGTGGTGATATTTTCATGCCTAAAAAATCTGGTATATCAATTGATTTTGATGAAAAACAATTCGATAAAGATTTTCGGAAAGCTGTAGATAAAGAATTATCTAATTTTGATAAAAAGATGAATTGTCCCAACTGTGATAAGAAAGTGACTTTCAAATTTAAAAATCATAAAGCTAAATGTCCGAAGTGTCGTTTTGAACTTGTTCTAAATCAAAAGTAAGTTTAAATTGATTTAACTTATCAAAATCTTTTTTTAAAACTGCAATGTCTTTTTGAATTGTCCCTAGCAATTCATCTAGTTCATTGCGGTTTTTCATTTTGATGTTCATTTCAATTACATTCTTTTTCTTTCTTTTGAACATTCCGTTTCCTCCTTATGTCACTTGCTTTCGTTTCATTTTTGAGACGTTATGATTAAAAAAATATTCATCCATGCTAATATCTAACACTTCACAAATCGCACTTGCTTCATCGATAGTAAAATTACTCTTATTTCTATTGATTTTTTGACTGAATCTTGCAGGGTTCATGCCAATTAAATCAGCTACTTCTTTGTGACGAATATCTTCTTTTTCAAGTAACAATCTTAATTTCTTGTATCTCTGGTTACTCATTGTTCGACCTCCTTTCGTCTCATTTATGAGATTACACCATGAATAATACACGCTTATATTTTCGGTGTCAACAAATAAATTTCATTTTTGAGAAAAAAGTTTGTAAAAAGTGTTGCAAATTTGAGAACAAACTTATATAATAAGTTTGTAAAATACAAATCAAGGAGATACTTATATGACAACTTTCGCAGAAAATCTATTCAAACTTAGAAAATCACATGACCTATCACTAAAAGAATTGAGTGACAGACTTAACAATAAATATGAATTGAAATTTTCTAAAGCATCAATTGATAGATGGGAAAAAGGGATTACAAGCCCGTCAATGGATCACGCAAGTGCGTTAGCAGATTATTTTAATATATCCCTTGATGAGTTGAGTGGACGAAAAGATTTACATTTTGAAAAGCCACAAACGATGGCAGCGCACTTAAACGGAGAATTACACAATGAAGAAGATATTAAGTATATTATGGGGTTAATTGAAAGATTGAAACGCGAAGATAAAGGGGAATGATTTATGTCTCATTACGAAAATTTAATGATTGAGCATAGTTACTTACAAATTAAAGATTGTCATAAACTACCAAATGGTTATGAGGGTTTTTATTCAGATGGCTACGTACTTATAGACAAAACATTGCCTTATCATAAAAAAGTACAAGTACTTGCAGAAGAAGTCGCCCACCACAAATTAACTTGGGGAGACATTACTGACCAATCAAAGTTTAATAATAGAAAATTCGAAGGATATGCAAGACGTTATGCTATGGAACAAATTATTTCGTTGCAGGGAATCGTGGATGCATTCAAAAATGATTGCCACAATTTATATGAAATCGCCCTATTCTTCGAAGTGTCAAAAAGTTATGTGTTAGATGCTATTGAGCATTACAAAATGAAGTACGGATTATCCACATACTATAAAGGTTATGTAATAAAATTTGAGCCTTTACAAGTATTTGAGTATAAGAATATTGAATAAAGGGGAAATCTATTATGGGTTTAGGTTTTAAAGAACAAAACAAAATTTCTTGGAACGAAGGAAAATATAAGAAGACACTAAGCGATTCTGATTTAAAAATATTTAAATCATTGAATAGAAATCAAAAAGATATAGTAGTTTTGCAATATATCAAAGATGATCCTATAAATCTATCAAGTGAACATTATATAGATTTAATAAAAGAAGCATCTTTTAAACATACAAAAGAAAAAGTTGATTCTAAAATAAAAAACGAAAATCATAAGGCTAAAATGACTAAGATAAAAGAGCAAGAAATAAAAGAAGCTAATTATGACAGATTAATAAAATTTTTTACTACACAAGGTATATATAATCCAAGTCAAACAACATTGGATGCATTCAACAAACAAAACATAATGGCAAACTTTGATAAATTTTACCACGCTTTAGGTACTTTTACTTTAAATATGGAAAAACAAGCCATGTATAACTACTATCAAACACAACAAAATCAGAATTTCATCCAAATAGCTCAAAATGACAAATTAATTAAGCAAAACGATGAAATTATAGAATTATTAAAACAAATAGCTAATAAATAATTTGGAGGAAGGTAGAATGAAAAAGATATTATTTTTATTATTAGCAAGTTTCTTAGTGTTAGCAGCATGTGGGAATAAAGAAGAAAGTAGGTTAGAGGACAAGAAAGAAACTAATGAGTCTGATAAAGAAAGTAAAAAAGATGATGATAAAAAAACAGATAAAGATAAAGAAAAATCAGATGATAAGTCTAATGAAGAAGTAGCGACACAAGATGAAACTACTGAACAACCTGTACAATCACAAGAGCAAGTGAATACTCAAAAACAGCAACCTGTTCAGTCGCAAGAACAAGCACCTGTTGTTGAAGAACAACCAGTTCAACAAGAACCTACTGACCAAGAAAAAATGGAAGCTAATGCTAAAGTAGCTAAAGAACACGGCTATACTGGTATACCAAATGGTGATGCTGGGTTACTAGAACCAGCAGACGAATATTATTCTAACGACCAACTAGACCCAGAAAGTGGTCTACCTATGGATGATGCTGTACCACATAAAACAAATGAATAATTCCACGGGCAGTCACCTCTGCCCTATATATTTTTATCAAAAAAACTCTTATCTCCCTTTTGTTTTGCCTGTTTTATTAATAAATATAGTATAAGGAAATGTGAATATGAGAAAAATTAGAAGTTTGAGAAAAAGCGTTAATTTATCCACTAAGCAATTAAGCAAAAGATTAAATAGTATTTACGGATGTAGTATAAGTAACAAACGACTTATTTTATTTGAATGCAATATAAGTAAACCAGATAAAGCAACGAGTAAAATTTTAGCAGAATTTTTTAATGTTTCAATAGAAGAAATTATGGAGAATGCAAAAGTTAATCAAAAAAACGCCTAATTAAGTTAGACGTTGAGAGGTGGTGATATTGTGAGTGAGGGGAATAAAAAGCAACAACATAATCCTAAAGACCCCGGCCATCGTGGTGGTGGAGGTCCAGGTCATGAAAAAAGAAGTAATGAACCTACAAGGAAAAATTATAATAATCGCACTACTGAATTTGAAAGACCTAGTGAATCTACTATGGAATCATTATTTGGCAATGACTATAAGAAAAAAAGTTAATCATTTATCACGTATATTTTGTAATAGTTATCTGTATTTTTTGGTTGATACAAACATTCTTTAATTACTTTTTCTTTATTTTTAATAACTGGTGTGGGTTCAATAATAAATATTGCATCAGTATCAATAGTAAGTTCATACTTTTCTAATATACCTTGTAATATCGGATTATTATTTTCATTACTGTATTTTTCAATATAAAATTTAGTATAGTTTTGTAAAATTGTATCAAGTGCGTTTTTAGATGCCAATGTATTTAAACCATTTGATTTCCTAGCATTATTCATCGACCGTCTAAAAAGTTGAATGAGCTTAGGGAAAACATATCTATTCGTTAACCAAATTATAGTAACTACTATTAACAAGCAAATTATGTTTTCTAAGATATAATTAAACTTTATATACTTTTTTAATTCAAAAACAGATAAAAAAATACCAATATTAACTAAAGAAAACATTATTGAAAACATCTTTTTAATCTCTGGATTTTCTGTATCAAAAATAGATAGATAATCTAAATAAATATATGTAAATAATCCTGCAACACCTGAACTACATAGTAATAATATTAGTTCCAAAATCTCACCTGCTTTTTATTTGATTATAACATAAACTTATCAAAATAAACATTTTTAATAACTTAAAACTATAAACAATGGGTAGCCCGCCTACCCTTATTATTTTTTATCTTTTTTTAGGAGGAATTACAATGACAGTCAAGAAGCAAGGAAATAAATGGCGCTACGATTTCGTTTTAAACGGTAAACGTTATAGAAAATCGGGCTTTACTAAGAAAATAGACGCAACTATAGCAATGAATGACGCTTTTGAGAAAGCTAACAAAGGATTTGCCCAAGATGATAAAACACCGTTTGTGAAATACTTTAATTCGTGGATAGAAGTTCACAAGGAACCTTATTTAACACAAAAATCAGTACAGACATACTATAATGCTAAAAATGTTTTTGAAGAACACTTTGGTAACTTAGCATTAAAAGATTTAACTAAGACAAAGTACCAAGAATTAATTAATTCATACGCTAGTACAAGAACTACTGAGTCAGTAAGGAAACTAAATTATTGTTTACGCTCCGCTATTCAAGATGCATTACATGAGGGCATTATTTATAAAGACCCTACTTATAAGGTTAATATTAAAGGTGCAGTTAAAGAGCAACCAGAGGAAGATAAGTTTATGCAACTAGAATATTTTTATAAGTTAAAAGAATATGCACAAAGTCAAAACCAATTATCCTACCTATTTATATATTTAGCTATTGTAACTGGTGCTAGATTTAGTGAAATTCAGAAAATGAGATATAAAGATTTCGATATAGAAAATGAAACTGTTCATATTAGAGGTACTAAAAATGTTACGTCAGATCGTGTTATTAAAATATCACGTGAAGATATTAAACATGTTAGACAAGTATTGAATGACTTCCCTATTAATTTAGATGGAGATATATTTAGAACAGGCGCATCGCTTATCACACACAATGCAGTTTCTAAGGTACTACAACGCTTTTGCTTGAACAATAGAATCGGTAATTACACATTGCACTCCATACGTCATACACATTGCTCTATGTTAATACATGAAGGTATATCAATATATTATATATCCAAACGATTGGGACATGCAGATATAACCACTACCCTATCGACATATAGTCATTTGTTAGAAGAAAGTCAAAAGCAAGAAGAAACAAAAACGCTAGAAGCATTGCGCCACATGTGATACAGAGATTTCATGTCAACGAATAATTGATTTTGACATGGTTTTATTATTTTTTTACGCCAATTTGACATGTTGTTGACATAAATTATAAAAAGTAATACAAAATAAAAACACCAAAACCCTATTATATCAAAGTTTACGGTGCCTCAAGAAAGCTCAAATTATGTAAAAAACGGAGAGTGAGGGATTCGAACCCTCGAGACGCTTGTGGCGCCTACACACTT
>ERZ1023497.105-NODE-105-length-40740-cov-38.365614_pt1 | contig 40740 bp, 34 predicted proteins | sample MGYA00380543_ERZ1023497 | MGnify/ENA primary metagenome ERZ1023497 (study PRJEB33173, sample SAMEA4830384) | metagenome | study: EMG produced TPA metagenomics assembly of the PRJEB25223 data set... | reverse complement strand
AAGTACTATGTCGAACATCCAAACGAACGTCCGCATTCAGATAATGGTTTTGGTAGCGCTAGCGACCATGTTCAAAGAAACAAAAATGGTCAAGCTGATACCAATCAAACGGAGAAACCTCAGACAGAAAAACCTGAGGAAGAAACCCCTCGAGAAGAGAAACCGCAAAGCGAGAAACCAGAGTCTCCAAAACCAACAGAGGAACCAGAAGAAGAATCACCAGAAGAATCACCAGAGGAATCAGAAGAACCTCAGGTCGAGACTGAAAAGGTTAAAGAAAAACTGAGAGAGGCTGAAGATTTACTTGGAAAAATCCAGGATCCAATTATCAAGTCCAATGCCAAAGAGACTCTCACAGGATTAAAAAATAATTTACTATTTGGCACCCAGGACAACAATACTATTATGGCAGAAGCTGAAAAACTATTGGCTTTATTAAAGGAGAATAAGTAAAGGTAGCAGCATTTTCTAACTCCTAAAAACAGGATAGGAGAACGGGAAAACGAAAAATGAGAGCAGAATGTGAGTTCTAGTTCTCATTTTTTTTATGAAAATGTGCAAAATATAGTAGATTGAAATTAGAATAGTATACCTCTACTTCTAAAACATTGTTAGAAATCGATTTGACTGTCCTGTTCTTATTTCATTTTACTATATCTTAACAGATAGTGTAAATAAAGATAAACTATTTACTGGCTAATTAATCAGTTAAACACTAGTTAAGGAGTAATGATGAAAAAAAGAACAATACTATTATTGACGGCCAGTCTGTTAGCTCTTGTCTTAGGAACATGTGGTTTCTTGGACATATTGATCCTGGATCATTCTCATCAGGATTACTCTTTACTGCTATTTTAGAAACTGGGGTGGTTTGATGGAAAGTATTGGTATTGGTCTTGTTATCGTTTCACATTCCAAACACATTGCAGAAGGTGTTGTTGAACTGATTAGTAAAGTAGCTAAAGATGTTCCGATTACTTATGTAGGAGGAACCGAGGGCGGAGGAATTGGAACGAGTTTTGATCAAGTAGATAGGGTTGTTTCCGAAAATCCAGCAGATACTTTACTTGCCTTTTTTGACCTAGGTTCTGCTAAAATGAACTTAAAAATGGTGACTGATTTCAGTGATAAAAGTATCATCATCAACAGGGTTCCAATTGTAGAAGGTGCCTATAATGCAGCTGCTCTTCTTCAGGCTGGTGCAGAACTGTCAGTTATTCAAACACAGTTAGCGGAGCTTGAAATCAATAAATAAGGAATTTTACTATAACTCTTTTTATAGGTAAGCTATTGATTATCTCAACTATAAAATGTTAAGTAAATGATTTCAAAATCAGAAAGGGATTGCTTTATGCAGTTCCTTTTTATTTTAACAGGAGTGAAACTATAGTGTTTCTAAATTGTGAATCAATCAAAACTGATTGTGATGGGGCTATTCTAGCTTTAGAAACCTTCAAAAATTAAAATTTAAGGCAATCAATTACTTGGAAGAGTATGAAAGCATTTAGTTTATAGGAATTCTAGGTCTAGAATTACACATATATTTATGAAGGTGGGGTGCTCGATAGTTAGTATTGTTCTATTCTGAAAGATTTGAGCTGTCAGTTGTATAGAAAGTGTTCGAATTTTTTTTAAGTGATTAAATTAGTTAATTGTATGAGGTGCTTTATGATATAATGTTCTTAATGAATTTTCAGAAAGGAAAACCTCAAATTGTTCTACAAATTTCTACTCTTCGACCTCGACCACACTCTTCTTGATTTTGATGCTGCTGAGGATGTGGCTTTGACCCAACTTCTAAAAGAAGAAGGAGTTGCGGATATTCAGGCTTATAAAGATTATTACGTTCCTATGAACAAGGCTCTCTGGAAAGACTTGGAGCTGAAGAAAATCAGTAAACAAGAGCTGGTTAACACGCGCTTTTCTCGTTTATTTTCTCATTTTGGACAGGAAAAAGACGGTAGTTTTCTTGCCCAGCGTTACCAATTTTATCTCGCTCAGCAGGGACAAACACTATCGGGCGCTCATGATCTCTTGGACAGCCTCATTGAGCGTGATTATAACTTGTATGCTGCGACAAATGGCATTACTGCCATTCAGACAGGACGTTTGGCTCAATCTGGTCTAGTACCTTATTTCAATCAAGTCTTTATCTCAGAACAGTTGCAAACTCAAAAGCCGGATGCTCTCTTTTATGAAAAGATTGGCCAGCAAATTGCTGGATTTAGTAAAGAAAAGACGCTGATGATTGGAGATTCTCTAACCGCCGACATTCAAGGTGGCAATAATGCGGGGCTTGACACTATCTGGTATAATCCTCATCACCTCGAAAATCACACACAAGCCCAGCCGACTTACGAAGTCTATTCTTACCAAGACTTGCTGGATTGTTTAGATAAAAATATTCTTGAAAAGATCACATTTTAAAGGAGATTAGCTAATGACTACAAAAAAAGCTAATATTACTATTGAAGAGTACATTGAAATGTCTGAAGTTGATTTTAATGAAGCTGTTAATTATGAATTTACATCTGACACTTGTCAATTAGCAAATAGTATTTATCAATCTCTTTTTAAGTTTTTTGATAAGAAAAATTTCTCTGGCGATTTAATTTTTACTTGGAAATCTCCATCATTAGTCAAAGAAGGGGATTATATTGGGAGAAGGGATTCACAAGTAGATAATCTTAGAGTAATAGGAAATATATTTCCGAATTATCTTACTAATCGAAAATATAGCCTCAATATGAATCGTAATGGCTGTATGGGAGATTTTCCTCATGACTTTTTTGATATATACCTAGATCATGTAGCAAAATATGCCTACGAACAAAAAGTTAATAATATTAAAGAGTATTATCCTTTAAAAAGAGCGATTTTACACCAAGAGAATGCATTGTATTTTCGATTTTTTTCTAATTTTGACGACTTTTTAGAAAAAAATTATTTAAAGACTATATGGCAAGTTTCTAAAGAAACTCCTTTTTCTGAAATGGATTTTAATATGTTTAAAAATATTTCAGAAAAGATAATCTTCGAAAGAGGTAGTAAAATGCTTAATGATTTAAAAAGTAATTATAAAAAATAGCCAGTCTTTATAAACTGTATTCACGTATTCAAATCGTATATATAGTCGATTTATTAAATCTTTAGATAAACTGTAAAAAGTGGTTTCCATAGCCACTTTTTGCTATAATAGAGGCAGTAAAAATGAAGGAGTCGGCTATGGAACACTCGTCTTGGCATGCTTTGATTAAGGCGCAATTACCTGAGGGTTATTTCGGGAAAATCAATCAGTTTATGGAGCAGGTCTATTCTCAGGGGATTATTTATCCACCCAAGGAAAAGGTTTTTCAGGCTCTCTTGACAACACTGCTTGAAGAAGTTAAGGTGGTAATTCTAGGGCAAGACCCCTACCACGGACCAGGTCAAGCGCAGGGCTTGAGTTTTTCTGTACCTGACTCTATCCCAGCTCCACCATCCTTGCAAAATATCTTGAAAGAATTGTCAGATGATATCGGAGTTAAGAAATCTCATGATTTGACAGCTTGGGCTGAGCAAGGAGTCTTGCTTCTTAATGCTTGTTTGACTGTTCCTGCTGGACAGGCCAATGGTCATGCTGGTCAAATCTGGGAGCCTTTTACTGATGCTGTGATTCAGGTGGTCAATCATCTAGATAGACCAGTCGTTTTTGTACTCTGGGGAGCTTATGCACGTAAGAAGAAGGCATTAGTTACCAATCCTCATCACTTGATTATCGAATCAGCCCATCCAAGTCCTTTGTCGGTTTATAGAGGATTTTGGGGTTCCAAGCCCTTTTCCAAGGCCAATGCATTCTTAAAAGAGACAGGACAAGAGCCAATCGATTGGCTTAGATAAGGAGAAAATATGCCTCAGTTAGCGACGATTTGCTACATTGATAATGGGAAAGAACTGCTCATGCTCCATCGTAATAAGAAACCCAATGATGTCCATGAAGGGAAATGGATTGGTGTGGGTGGTAAGCTAGAGAGAGGAGAGACGCCCCAGGAATGCGCGGCGCGTGAAATCCTTGAAGAAACAGGGCTCAAAGCCAAGCCAGTTCTAAAAGGTGTCATCACTTTTCCTGAATTTACACCAGATTTAGACTGGTACACCTATGTTTTTAAGGTGACGGAGTTTGAGGGCGACTTGATTGACTGCAATGAGGGGACGCTAGAATGGGTTCCCTATGACGAGGTTTTGAGCAAGCCGACTTGGGAAGGTGACCACACCTTTGTTGAGTGGCTTTTAGAGGATAAACCCTTCTTTTCAGCTAAGTTTGTTTATGATGGGGATAAATTGTTGGATACCCAAGTTGATTTCTATGAATAAAGGAGAAAGCAGATGCTACTAATCAAAAATGGTCGTGTAATGGATCCTAAGTCTGGTTTGGATCAAGTTTGTGATGTCTTAGTTCAAGATGGGAAAATTATCAAAATTGCGCCTGAGATCACGGAAGAAGGAGCAGAAACGATTGATGCTACTGGTCTTGTGGTTGCTCCTGGTTTGGTCGATATTCATGTGCATTTCCGTGAACCTGGTCAAACACATAAAGAAGACATTCATACTGGTGCCCTAGCAGCCGCTGCAGGTGGTTTTACTACTGTCGTCATGATGGCTAATACCAGTCCAACCATTTCAGACGTGGAGACTTTGCAAGCAGTTCTCCAGTCAGCTGCCAAAGAGAAGATTAATGTCAAGACAGTTGCGACCATTACTAAAAACTTTAATGGTAAAAACTTGACTGACTTTAAGGCACTCTTAGAAGCTGGTGCGGTTGGTTTCTCTGATGACGGTATTCCGCTTGAGAGCAGTAAGATTGTCAAGGAAGCCATGGAGGAAGCCAAAAAACTCAATACCTTTATCAGCCTTCATGAGGAAGATCCAGGTTTGAACGGTGTTCTTGGCTTTAATGAAAATATTGCTAGAGAACATTTCCATATCTGCGGTGCTACTGGGGTGGCTGAGTACGCTATGATGGCGCGTGATGTCATGATTGCCTATGCAACTAAAGCCCATGTTCACATCCAGCATTTGTCTAAGGAAGAAAGTGTTAAAGTAGTGGAGTTTGCTCAGGGGTTAGGTGCAGAAGTCACAGCAGAAGTAGCGCCACAGCATTTCTCTAAGACAGAAGCACTTCTTTTAACACAAGGTAGCAATGCTAAGATGAATCCACCGCTTCGTTTGGAATCAGACCGTCGTGCCGTTATCGAAGGTCTCAAATCAGGTGTCATCACAGTTATTGCGACTGACCACGCGCCTCATCATGTAGATGAAAAAAATGTTGAAGATATTACCAAAGCGCCATCTGGTATGACTGGCTTAGAAACATCCCTGTCTCTCGGCTTGACCTATTTGGTAGAAGCTGGTGAGTTGAGCTTGATGGAATTACTTGAAAAAATGACATACAACCCAGCCAAGCTTTACAACTTTAAAGCAGGTTACTTGGTTGAGAATGGTCCAGCAGATATCACTATTTTTGATGCCAAGGCTGACCGCCTTGTGGACTCCCATTTTGCTTCCAAAGCAGCTAATTCACCATTCATCGGTGAAACCTTAAAAGGGCAGGTTAAATATACCATCTGTAAGGGACAAATCGTCTATCAAGCTTGATAGGAGTTAGAATATGAATTATTTTCGAAAACGTAGGGAGAGACAAGCGAAATCTAATAGTGGAATTTACTGTCCTGCAGCTAATCGTTCCAAAATTCAATATGAAACTAAAGAAAAAGCTGACCATGCGGTTCAATATGATAACGGAGGTTTAGTTAGAAGCTATTATTGTCGTACATGTGCGTGTTGGCATACTACTTCAAAATCTAATAAACCTCCGCTAAGTTTGAAAAACTATGGTCTGAAACTCTTTGGTTTAGATAAATCAGAATAGAAAGAGAAGTATGTATAAGACAAAGTGTTTACGAGAGAAGTTGGTATTATTTTTAAAAATTTTCTTCCCAATCCTGATTTACCAATTTGCCAATTATTCTGCCTCTTTTGTTGATACTGCAATGACAGGTCAATACAACACTATGGACTTGGCTGGTGTATCTATGGCAACCAGTATCTGGAATCCTTTCTTTACATTTCTAACAGGGATTGTGTCAGCCTTGGTGCCTATCATTGGTCACCATCTTGGTCGAGGAAAAAAGGAAGAAGTTGCGTCTGATTTTTACCAATTTATTTATTTGGCCTTGGGCCTATCTGTGGTCTTGCTGGGGATGGTACTTTTCTTGGCACCAACAATCTTGAATCATATTGGGTTAGAAGCAGCAGTAGCGGCAGTAGCGGTTCGCTATCTTTGGTTTTTATCTATCGGGATTATCCCCTTGTTGCTCTTTAGCGTCATTCGTTCCTTGCTGGATTCGCTGGGCTTGACCAAACTGTCCATGTACCTCATGCTTTTGTTACTCCCTCTCAATAGCGGATTTAACTATCTCTTGATTTACGGTGCCTTTGGTGTTCCAGAACTGGGAGGGGCTGGTGCTGGTTTAGGAACATCCTTGGCCTACTGGGTCTTGCTTGGGATTTCTGTTCTGGTTTTATTTAAACAGGAGAAGCTCAAAGCCTTACACCTTGAGAAACGAATTCCACTTAATATGGATAAAATTAAGGAAGGAGTTCGTTTAGGTCTGCCTATTGGGGGAACTGTCTTCGCGGAAGTGGCTGTCTTTTCAGTGGTTGGCTTGATTATGGCTAAGTTTTCGTCCTTGATTATAGCTAGTCACCAGTCAGCTATGAACTTTTCAAGTCTTATGTACGCCTTTCCTATGAGTATCTCATCGGCTATGGCTATTGTCGTTTCCTATGAAGTGGGAGCCAAGCGATTTGATGATGCGAAAACCTATATTGGTCTAGGAAGATGGACTGCCCTCATTTTTGCGGCCTTCACCTTAACCTTCCTTTACATTTTTAGGGGAAATGTGGCCAGTCTTTATGGTAACGACCCAAAATTTATCGATTTGACAGTGCGTTTTTTAACTTATAGTCTTTTCTTCCAGTTAGCAGATACCTTTGCGGCGCCGCTTCAGGGAATTTTGCGGGGGTATAAGGATACAGTTATTCCTTTTTACCTTGGTTTGCTTGGTTATTGGGGCGTAGCAATCCCTGTGGCTACGCTATTTGATTCCCTAACAGATTTTGGAGCTTATTCTTACTGGATCGGCTTGATTATTAGTTTGATTGTGAGCGGGGCGCTCTACCGTTGGCGTTTAACTGTGATTATGAAGAGATTTGAATCTTTAGCAAAATCCAAACGCTAAAAAGTTTGTGAAAAAATATTCTTGACAAGAAAATCCCTTGTTTTCACGGGGTTTTCTTTTTTATTTTGTGAAATTTCTTTTAGAAAAACTTTGACAGTATTTGCCAAAAGCGGTAAAATAGTAAGGTAAGAAGAAAGTTAGAAAGGCAAGAAGATGTCAACTTTAGATAAAAATCTTTTGCTAGAAATGTTCCGTAAGATGGAAGAAATCCGTCGCATGGACTTAAAAATTGCACAATTAGTAAAGAAAGGGAAAGTGCCAGGAATGACGCACTTTTCTGTTGGTGAAGAGGCAGCTAACGTGGGGGCTATGTTAGCTCTCAATCCAGATGATCTGATTACCTCAAACCACCGTGGACACGGGCAAGCTATTGCTAAAGGGATTGACCTCAACGGAATGATGGCTGAAATCCTTGGTAAATACACTGGAACCTGTAAAGGGAAAGGTGGATCTATGCATATCGCTGACCTTGATGCTGGGAACCTTGGTGCCAATGGTATCGTAGGTGGTGGTATGGGGATCGCTGTCGGTGCAGCCCTCAGTCAGCAAATGCAAAATACCGGTAAAATCGTTGTTTGCTTCTTTGGAGATGGTGCGACCAATGAAGGTGTTTTCCACGAAGCAGTGAACATGGCTTCTATCTGGAACCTGCCAGTCATTTTCTATTGCATTAACAACGGTTACGGTATCTCTGCGGATATCAAGAAAATGACCAATATAGAACATATCCATCAACGTAGCGCCGCTTATGGAATTCCTGGAATGTTCATCGAAGACGGTAACAATGTCATCGATGTCTATGAAGGATTTCAGAAAGCTGTAGACCATGTTCGCAGTGGCAATGGTCCAGTCTTGATTGAAAGTGTAACTTATCGCTGGCTTGGTCACTCATCATCTGACCCTGGTAAATATCGTACGCGTGAAGAAGTGGAATTGTGGAAACAAAAAGATCCAATCGAAAACCTCCGCAATTACCTTATTGAAAATAACATTGCAAGTGCCGAAGAATTGGAAAAAATCCAAGCGCAAGTAAAGGAAGCAGTAGAAGCTTCTGTTAAATTTGCAGAGGAAAGCCCATTCCCACCGCTTGAATCAGCCTTTGAAGATATTTACACAGACTAAGGAGAAAGAGATAAAATGGAAACAAAAACAATGTCCTTCCGTGACACCATTATCCTTGCTATGTCTGAGGAAATGCGTCGCGATGAAAATGTGTTCTTGATGGGAGAAGACGTCGGTGTCTTCGGAGGAGACTTCGGTACTTCTGTTGGAATGCTTGAAGAATTTGGTCCAGAACGTGTCCGTGACTGTCCGATTTCTGAAGCTGCCATCTCTGGAGCTGCAGCAGGAGCAGCCATGACAGGACTTCGTCCAATCGTCGATATGACCTTCATGGACTTCTCTGTTATTGCCATGGACAATATCGTCAACCAAGCTGCTAAAACACGTTACATGTTTGGTGGTAAAGGTCAGGTTCCAATGACTGTTCGTTGTGCAGCTGGTAATGGAGTTGGCTCTGCCGCCCAGCACTCACAATCTCTAGAGTCTTGGTTTACTCACATTCCAGGACTTAAGGTTGTGGCACCTGGAACACCTGCGGACATGAAAGGCCTGCTTAAGTCTTCTATCCGTGATAACAACCCAGTTATTATACTTGAGTACAAGTCAGAATTTAACCAAAAAGGGGAAGTGCCAGTTGATCCAGACTACACAATTCCACTTGGGGTTGGTGAAATCAAACGCCAAGGAACGGATGTAACAGTTGTTACTTATGGAAAAATGCTTCGCCGTGTGGTTCAAGCTGCTGAAGAATTAGCAGAAGAAGGAATTTCAGTTGAAATTGTTGACCCACGTACCCTTGTTCCGCTTGATAAGGATATCATCATAAACTCAGTGAAGAAGACTGGTAAGGTTACTCTGGTCAACGATGCCCACAAAACAAGTGGCTATATCGGTGAAATTTCAGCTATTATTTCAGAATCAGAAGCATTTGACTATCTAGATGCACCAATTCGCCGTTGTGCAGGAGAAGATGTGCCGATGCCTTATGCACAAAACCTAGAAAATGCAATGATTCCAACAGTTGAAAGTATCAAAGATGCAATCCGAAAAACTTATAACAAAGAATAGAGTTACATAAGATAAGTTATGTAAATAAAATAAAGCTGACGAGAAACTTTGTATCTTTTAGGTGCAGAGCTCTTCGTCATTAATATCTTATATTCGAGCACGGGCTAAAAGCTCGGAAAAAAGATAAATCTCCTTGGCTTCATCGAAGCCATCGTCGATTTCCTATTTTTCAGTCGCTTTTGACGCCCTTTGTATCATAAATAGAATTGGAGAGGTCATGGCTGATGACAAGCTAAGAGCGACTCCTGCAGCTAGAAAGTTAGCGGATGATTTAGGGATAAACCTCTACGACGTTTCTGGCTCAGGTGCAAACGGTCGTGTCCACAAAGAAGACGTGGAAACTTATAAAGACACAAACGTGGTTCGCATTTCGCCACTTGCAAAACGAATTGCCCTCGAACATAACATTGCTTGGCAGGAAATCCAAGGAACCGGTCATCGTGGTAAAATCATGAAGAAGGATGTTTTGGCCCTGCTTCCTGAAAATATCGAAAACGATAGCATCAAATCTCCTGCTCAGATTGAAAAAGTGGAAGAAGTCCCTGATAACGTAACACCATATGGTAAAATCGAGCGTATTCCAATGACACCAATGCGTAAGGTTATTACCCAACGCATGGTTGAATCTTACTTGACTGCGCCAACCTTCACCCTCAACTATGAAGTTGATATGACTGAAATGTTGGCTCTTCGTAAGAAGGTTCTTGAGCCAATCATGGAAGCAACTGGGAAGAAGACTACTGTAACAGACCTTCTTTCGCTTGCAGTTGTTAAGACTCTTATGAAACACCCATACATCAACGCTTCATTGACAGAAGATGGCAAGACTATTATCACTCACAACTATGTCAATCTTGCCATGGCAGTTGGGATGGATAATGGATTGATGACACCTGTTGTTTACAATGCTGAGAAGATGAGTCTTTCAGAACTGGTTGTAGCCTTTAAGGATGTTATTGGCCGTACCTTGGATGGTAAATTGGCTCCAAGTGAGTTACAAAATTCAACATTCACAATCAGTAATTTGGGAATGTTTGGTGTTCAGTCCTTTGGTCCGATTATTAACCAACCCAACTCAGCTATCCTTGGTGTCAGTTCGACAATCGAGAAGCCAGTTGTCGTCAATGGTGAAATTGTGATTCGCCCAATCATGAGTTTAGGATTAACCATTGACCACCGTGTCGTAGATGGTATGGCTGGTGCTAAGTTTATGAAGGACTTGAAAGAGTTGATTGAAACGCCAATCTCAATGTTAATTTAAGAGCAAGAGTATTCATTTTTAAGATATAGATAAAGGAAGGAAGACATGGCCTTAGAAGTAATTATGCCAAAAGCCGGCGTGGATATGACAGAAGGACAAATCGTCCAATGGAATAAAAAAGTCGGAGAATTTGTAAAAGAAGGAGAAATCCTTTTGGAAATCATGACTGATAAAGTCAGCATGGAATTGGAAGCCGAAGAAGATGGGTACTTGATTGCCATTCTCAAAGGAGATGGTGAAACTGTCCCTGTAACGGAAGTTATCGGTTACCTTGGTGAAGAAAGGGAAAACATCCCAACAGCTGGAGCAGCATCGCCAGAAGCTAGCCCTGTACCTGTAGCAAGTACCTCAAACGATGATGGTAAGAGCGATGATGCTTTTGATATCGTTGTGATTGGTGGAGGTCCTGCTGGTTATGTTGCAGCCATTAAAGCTGCCCAACTCGGCGGTAAGGTTGCCCTTGTTGAGAAATCTGAACTTGGTGGAACCTGCTTAAACCGTGGATGTATTCCAACCAAGACCTACCTTCATAGCGCTGAAATTATTGAAAATATCGGTCATGCTGCAAATCGTGGTATCGTGATTGAAAATCCTAACTTCACTGTTGATATGGAAAAACTTTTAGAAACTAAATCTAAAGTTGTTAATACTCTTGTTGGTGGTGTTGCAGGACTTCTTCGTAGCTACGGAGTTACTGTTCATAAAGGAATTGGTACAATCACTAAAGACAAGAACGTCTTGGTAAATGGTTCTGAATTGCTTGAAACCAAGAAAATCATTCTTGCTGGTGGTTCAAAAGTCAGCAAGATCAACGTCCCTGGTATGGAATCTCCACTTGTCATGACTAGTGATGACATTCTTGAAATGAACGAAGTGCCAGAAAGCCTTGTTATCATCGGTGGTGGAGTTGTCGGTATCGAACTCGGTCAGGCCTTCATGACATTTGGTTCAAAAGTGACTGTTATCGAAATGATGGACCGTATAGTTCCAGCTATGGATGTGGAAGTTTCTAAGAACCTTCGCTTGATCCTTGAGCGTAAAGGAATGACCATCTTGACTGGTACTAAACTGCAAGAAATCATTGAGGAAAATGGTCAACTTCGTATCAAGGTTGAAGGAAAAGACGATATCATCGCAAGCAAAGCTCTTCTTTCAATTGGTCGTATGCCAGACCTTGAAGGTATTGGAGAGGTTGAGTTTGAATTGGATCGTGGTTGTATCAAGGTCAACGAATACATGGAAACTTCAGTTCCAGGCATTTATGCACCAGGTGACATCAACGGTACTAAGATGTTGGCTCACGCAGCTTTCCGCATGGGTGAAGTTTCCGCTGAAAATGCCCTTAAAGGAAATCATGCAGTTGCCAAATTGAATTTGACTCCTGCAGCCATCTACACTCTCCCTGAAGTAGCAGCAGTAGGTTTGACAGAAGAACAAGCCCGTGAGAAATACGATGTTGCCATCGGTAAGTTTAACTTTGCTGCTAACGGTCGTGCTATTGCATCTGACGCAGCTCAAGGTTTCGTAAAAGTTATCGCTGATAAGAAATACGGAGAAATCCTTGGTGTACACATTATTGGTCCTGCAGCCGCAGAATTAATAAACGAAGCATCAAGCATCATCGAAATGGAAATCACTGTTGAGGAAATGCTGAAGACCATCCACGGACACCCAACTTACTCTGAAGTGATGTACGAAGCGTTTGCAGATGTTCTAGGAATGGCCATCCATTCACCTAAGAAAAAATAAAACGAAGATAGATTAGACTGGAAGGTTATTTCCAGTTTCTATCATATGAAGTAAAGGGATATCATGAAATACATTATCAATCATTCAAATGACACTGCTTTTAATATTGCCTTGGAAGAATACGCCTTTAAACACCTTTTGGATGAGGATCAAATCTTCCTACTTTGGATTAACAAGCCATCTATCATTGTTGGTCGTCACCAGAACACTATCGAAGAAATCAACCGTGATTATGTTCGCGAAAATGGTATTGAGGTAGTTCGCCGTATTAGTGGTGGTGGAGCTGTTTACCACGATTTAAATAACCTCAACTACACGATCATCTCCAAAGAAGATGAAAATAAGGCATTTGACTTCAAGAGCTTCTCAACTCCGGTTATCAATACCCTGGCTCAACTTGGGGTTAAAGCTGAGTTCACAGGTCGTAATGACCTTGAGATTGATGGTAAGAAGTTCTGCGGCAATGCCCAAGCCTATATCAACGGCCGTATCATGCACCACGGTTGCTTGCTCTTTGACGTTGATTTGTCAGTCCTCGCAAATGCCCTTAAGGTTTCAAAAGATAAATTTGAATCAAAAGGTGTGAAATCCGTCCGTGCCCGTGTAACCAATATTATCAATGAATTACCAAAAAAAATCACAGTCGAAAAATTCCGTGATTTACTCTTGGAATACATGAAAAAAGAGTACCCAGAGATGACTGAATACGTCTTTTCAGAAGAAGAATTGGCCGAAATCAATCACATCAAGGATACTAAGTTTGGAACTTGGGACTGGAACTATGGTAAATCACCTGAATTTAACGTCCGTCGTGGAACCAAATTCACTAGTGGTAAGGTTGAAGTCTTTGCTAACGTTACTGAATCAAAAATCCAAGACATCAAGATTTATGGTGACTTCTTTGGTATTGAAGACGTTGCTGCAGTAGAAGATGTCCTTCGTGGGGTGAAATACGAACGCGAAGATGTTCTTAAGGCGCTAAAAACCATTGATATCACACGCTACTTCGCTGGTATTAGCCGTGAAGAAATCGCTGAAGCGGTAGTTGGATAAATCAAAAAGAAGTTGGCCAACTAACCAACTTCTTTTTTTGATATTTATTTACATAATTTAAAATACGTAAAATCATAAACTATCCAGAGCATTCTTTTGTTCATCACTAACAATATGGGTATAGAGGTCAGTGACTTGTGTGCTAGCATGTCCTAGTTGGTGACTGACTAAAACTTGTGATTTAGTCGCATCATAGAGCCTAGTTGCTAGTGTATGGCGCAGTTTATGGGGTGTTACACGCACTTTAAAATCCTCTGAGTATTTAGCAACCATTTTCTCAACGCTAGAAGCATCGATACGATTAGGAACACCTCTGTAGAGAGTTAAAAAAAGGGCTGTATCTGTTTTTTCCGTTTTATAGCGTTGATTCCGAATGGCCAGATAATTCTCTAAATAAGGTTTAGCAAAAGCAGCGACATTGACTGAGTCACGTTTGCCACCTTTTCGAGTAACATCAATAACCATCATTTTTAGATTGAGATCTCTTAGATCTAGATTAACAGCTTCAGATAAGCGAACACCAGATGCCAAGAGAAGGGCAATAATGGCTAAATCTCGTTCTTTATTTTTGTTGAATGATGAGAGAGCTCGATTTGAAAGCTGTTGTGGGTGCTCTTGATCGATATAAGTTAGAAAACCTTCTGTTTCATCACCTAGAAAGAGTTTTTGCTTGATATTTTTAGCTCTGGCAGCAAGGGTTTCTTTCTTTTTCTTGGTTGAAACTTTTTTCATTACATTACGATAGAAATAAGGTTCCCCCTGATCGTTTTCAACCTCTTCGGTTAGATACTTGTAAAGACTAGAAAGTGCTGATAAGGTTCGATTGATAGTTGTCTGTGAAACACCTTGTTTTGTTGTATTAGCATTCAGCAAGGGACGTTCACGTAGATAAAGGATAAAGGATTCCATGTCTTTCTTAGACATATTTTCCAAAACTGATAAAGGAATATCGGATATTTTATCAGCGTTTGAAATACCAGACTCCAAAACCCAGCTGAAAAATCGGTCATATTCCTTAAGGTATTCGTACAGGGTTGTAAAACTGTAGGGCACAGCCAGCTTAGATTGGTAGTATTCCAGAACATACCAGGGCATGAGTTGTTTTAGTTTGTCGATTCGTTCCAGTAAAATCTCACGTTTCATGTATTTTCTCCATAAGTAAGTATACTAGTAGTATAGCATAGACTTGTATATTTTTCAAGAAAATTATAGTTTTTCAGAAAGATGTTATAGGAGTTTTTCAAAGTGATAAAAAGACTTAGACCTACAAACAAAACAGAATAAGGAAAATAATAAAAATCTCACCCACTAAACTTCTGTTAATACTACATAGCTAGAAATTGATTTGATTGTCCTGATTGTTTTATCCTATTTCTATTTCATTTCACTATATAATTGCTATTGTTTTCTTTTTCATGATTTTAATCTTACTGTACAGATTTGATACAGTAAACTCCTTTCTAGCTTTATGCTTTATCATTTCTAACTTAATTATAGTCTTATTTTTAATAAAGTTCAATTATTTATATGTAAAATTCCTCATCAGTAAAAAATAACCGATCTCATTTCTGAGAATCGGTTTTCTAAATAAATCAAGCTGAGCATTTACATAACATAAATTATGTAAATGATTGTACTACAACAACAAATCTTTGACTTTTCCAATTTCACTTTTTGGAATAACCAGGTGAATCATATCACCCAGATACATTCTGGTTGAGCCGTTAACTGTTTGGCTCTTGCCATTATGGACTTGAGTTGTGATGAGGACGTTGTGTGGTAAGTTGAGTTCATGAACTTGTTTCCCAGCAATTTTATCAGAAACTGGTATTTCGATAAGTGTAACTTCTCCTTCGCTAGATACTTCTTCTGGAAGCATTTTTTCCAGCATGGCTTCATAGACTGGCGTACCTTTGAGCAAATCCATGATAATATAAGAAACAAGAGTGACAAGACCAAGTGGCATAAGGTTGCGAATATCTCCTACCATCTCAGTTACGAGGATCATAGCGGTTAAGGGAGCTTTTGATATGGCTCCAAAATAGCCACTCATTCCTAGAATGACAAATATAGGGAATTGCTCTTGACTGACAAGTCCAAGATTGACACAGATAACACCAACTAAGGCACCAAGCAAAGAACCAAGAGCTAAAATGGGGAGGAAAATTCCTCCTGGCAGTCCACTTCCATAGCTAATCATACTCCAAATAAAGCGGATTAAAAAGTAAGCTAATAAAACTTGGAAACTAAAATTTTGTTCAGTTAAAGAAAGGACAAGCTGATTTCCGCCACCAATGATTTGAGGTAAGAAGATTCCGACTGGTATGATAAGGATAAAAGCCAAGATGGGATAATAAGCCCTATCCAAATGGATTTTTTGACCAATCAAGTCATAAACTCTTCCAACGTTTAATACAGCTTTCTCATAGAGAAAACCTGAAAATCCAAGGAAAATTCCCATGACGAGATATATCCAATACTGGTCTAGGGTCATGGGAGGAATGTTATCTGGCATATCCAATACTGGTGTCAAACCGAACATGAGTAGAGACACAAAGTTTGCTACGATGCTGGCTGCTAGAGTTGAGACCCAGAAAAAGCGCGAAAAATGGTGATAGACTTCTTCTACAACAAAGAGAAGTGCTGCAATAGGAGCATTAAAGGCTGCGGCTAAACCTGCTGCAGCTCCACTGGCAATCAAGGAACGTTCCTCTACTGGACTGGATTTGAGCCACTTGGCAATTCCTTTACCACCAACTGCTCCAAGTTGAATGCTGGGTCCCTCTCGACCCAGCATGAGTCCACTGGCAATAGCAAGAATACCTAGCACATATTTTTTCCAAAGAATGCCCCACCAGTTGAGGGACATGAGGCCTTTCAGTTCGGCTTCGACTTGAGGAATTCCTGAGCCTTTAATATCTTTTTCTGACCGTGTTAGTTTGGCACTGAGCCAACAGATGAGTATATAAAACAAAACCAGTACAAAAAGATTGCGCACTAAGTACCCTTGATCTTGATAAACTCCTTGTATCAGGTGGAAGCCCTTTTCAATTAAGAAACGAAAGGATCCGACGATAATTCCAACGATGAGGCCGACAATGATTCCTCGACCAACTTGGGATAGTATAGTGCTGGATGCAAAGGCGAATTCTTTCTTAGAACGGACTATTTCCGACTGTTCCTCCATGGTATTTCCTTTCAATTAACTTTCTTTTTTACCTAAAACCAGTGATTTAACGGGTTCAAAGCTGGTTCGGTGAATTGGGGTAACTCCTAGTTTTGTGAGGCCTTCCAGATGTTTAGCTGTGCCATATCCTGCATTAGTAGCGAAATCATAGCCAGAGAACTGCTGATCGTATTCTTTCATCAATTCATCACGTGTTACCTTGGCTACTATAGATGCTGCTGCGATAGAGAGGGAGTTGGCATCTCCTTTGATAATGGAGGTTTGTGAAATGGGCAAGTCCAGTTTCATGGCATCAATCAAAAGGTGCTCTGGTTGAGGGCTGAGCTGGGAGATTGCTTCTTGCATGGCTAGTTTGGTTGCTTCATAGATGTTGACTTGGTCGATGACCTGATTATCTATGATACCAATTCCAATCGACAAGGCTTGGTCTTGAACGGCTTGGAAAATCTCCAGATGTTTCTTTTTAGGAATTTTCTTGCTGTCGTTGAGACCTTTAATCTTACAATTTTTAGGTAAAATAACGGCCGCAGCGACTACAGGACCAGCAAGAGGACCACGACCAACCTCATCAATACCTGCAATTAAGGTCAATCCTTGCTTATAAAGTTCTTTTTCATAAGAAAGCATGGATTCCAAGCGCAAATTTTCATCTAATTCAGCTTGAATGGCTCTTTTACGCTTGCTGATTTCCTTTTGAACTCCTGAGCGATTATCCTTTTCAAGCTCTAAAAAAATAGGGCTTTCTAACTCCTTGACTGTCACAAGGAGTTCTTTGATTTCTTTAATCGTTGCCATCGAGGTCTTCCAATGTATCTAAGGTATAGTTACCGAGTTTGCCATCACGGACTTCCTTCACGAAGAGACTGTAAAAACGGTCATAGTCATCACGGAAACCGAGGGCGCGGGTCATATCCATAATAATCACAGGCGCTTCTTCTTCAATTTTCATTTGTTTGAAGCGTTCAGCCAGCTTTTCTGGATAATGTTCTTTGAAATAATTGATACCAAAAATGGTAACCTCATCCATAGGAAGCAACTGATCCTTGATAGCTCCAGTCAATGCCAACTTAAGTGCAACAGTTTCATCCTCAAACTTAGGCCAGAGAATCCCCGGTGTATCCAAGATTTCCAGATCTTTATTGGTTTTAAGCCATTGTTGACCTTTTGTGACCCCTGGCTTGTTTCCAACAACAGCAATCTTTTTACCAGCCAAACGGTTCATCAGAGTTGATTTACCAGCGTTTGGAATCCCAATAATCATGGTACGCAAGGTTTCAATCTGAATCCCACGTTCTTTCTGGCGAGCAATCTTATCAGCCATGAGCTTCTTGGCCGCATCTGTTACAACTTTTACAGTCACTTGCTCTTTGGAGTTGATAGCTAGCGTCTGGATTCCTTGTGATTCAAAATACTGACGCCATTCCTTGGTCATTGCTGGATCAGCCAAGTCGGCCTTGTTTAAAATCAAGAGTTTTGGTTTATCACCAACAATCTTGGTCAACATAGGATTTTGACTAGATAGAGGCAAGCGTGCATCTACTAAAATCGTCACAAAATCAACAAATTTTAAATTTTCCTGCACCTGTCGACGAGCTTTAGACATGTGACCAGGAAACCATTGAATAGTAGCCATTGAGTTTTTTCCTTTCGTAGCAAGGGTTTAGCACCCCTCATTTATTTTACTATCGTCTAAACACCAAGCGAACACCAAAACTACCACGAAATGGAAAAACCTTTGATTTGATTCCCGCTTAATTTCACAATCTTTATATCAAACTGTGGGTGATATTTGACAATATCTTTTTTGATTTTTAACAGTAAATTTGAAACAATATGTTTGGGTGAGTAACGTGAACCAAGGTGTAATAAGTCTTTAAATTCATCAACACTTAACTCTACTTTATTGTTATCATCACAAGTTTCAATGAATTGTTCAATCATTCTCGAATATTTACAGGTGTAACTCTTCAATTCTTTAAAGTGAAAATTGTGCTTTTCTACAAATTGATTTAAAGCAGTTACAGTATTTTCTTGTGAACGACTGATGTTATGGGTGTAGCCCATCGTGGTTTCAAAATTCGCATGACCAACTCTAGTCATAATATCCTTTACAGCTATGTGCATTTCATTACTTTGAAGATAACTAATGTGCATATGTCTGAAAGAATGAGGGGTCACATGCTTGACCCATTTAAAACCATAATCCTTCTGACAATTTTTTAACAACTTCTCCTCAACCCTCTTCAAAACTTGACGAAATGAGTGAGAAGTTATCGGAGAACCATACTCAGTTTGAAATACACTATCACACTTTTTGAAAGCAGGACTAGGATTTTGTTCCATATAGGCTTCAAATTCCTGATTTCTTTTTATAGTTCTCTGGATTGCTTCACTCGCTGCTATTGGGAGGGCTACCTCTCTATCAGCATTGACGGTCTTAGTCGTATCAAAATAAAATTCATCAACTTTTAAATCATGATATTGGAGAGCCTTATCAATATGTAAAATCCCCTTATCAAAATCAACATCTGATGGTAAAAAAGCAGCCTCTCCAATCCGAATCCCTGTCAGTAATAATACAATAGCAAGGTCATAATAGCTAGCATTTCTACACTGCCCTAAAACATCAAAAAAGGCTTGCAATTCATGAATTTCAAGAAATTTAGCATCAAGCCTTTTTCTTGCTTCTCTCTTTTTCTCCAGAGGCACATCTATTTTAACAGCGGTCATTGGAGAGTACTTAATGACATTGTATAGCACACCGTGATTAAATATCTTGTTACACGTACTTTTTATATGTGTCATTGTTGAAGGTGAAGCGTCGTATTTATCCAGATATTTATTAAGACAATTTTTCATCAGTAGTGGTGTAATTCGATCGAGTAAAAATTCATCACCGATAATTTTACCAAGCCGTTCTATCACCAACTCTTCCCTTTTTATTGTCTGGGGCTTGACAGATACGCACCAAGTTTGAAACCAACTCTCTTTTAACTCTCCAAAAGTTGTAATCATTTCAGGATTGTACTGACTTTCAAGGGAAGAGGTCAGTTTTTCTATTTTATCCATTACCTCTCTTTCAGCTTGCTTTCGTGCTCTACTAGTATTTCTAGTATAGCTGACAGTTACTGTTCTCCACTTATCAGTAAGTGGATCTTTATATTTTTCAACCACTTGATACAAGGGTTGTCCTTTTGAATTTGTTTTAGTTACATAATACATAATTTAATTCCTCGAAAAGAAATAAATCATTGTTGTATAGAATAAATAACTACTCTATATTATACCATGACTTTCTTATTTTGTCCGCTTTTGTTTCCATCTCAAAAAGCATTCGAATCCCTCAAGATTTATAAACACCAGCTTATGTGTAGGATTGATGACGTATAAAGAAAATCTCTTATTTTCTCTCATTTCTTTGATCCATCTGTTAAGAGTGTAGAGATTCAAACCTTCCCATCGTTTCAGTATGCTTTTCTTATCCGCCCACTCAGCTACCGAATTTTCAACAGATACGTATTTTATCTCCATATTATCATCCTTTCGAATAATTTCTTCTCCCTCCATGGCATGACTGATGGGGTCATCATAAGAATCTCACTTACTGCTCTTTTACGACGGCAGCCTGAACGTTCAGAAGTATCATTGTATATCATTTGCATCATGGCAGATAGAGTATCGCTCTATTTTATTGGTGATTGTCCCCGCTCCTATCTTGGCGAATCAAGCAAAACTGCTCCACAAATGAGGAAAGTACCATTTTAGGCTATTCAGTTGTCAAAGGGCAAATAAAAAATCTCACTCATTTTCAAACTCTATGAAATTGAGGAGATTATTTTCTAAAGCGAATTTTATCAGGAAAATCAGTTAATCCCAATAAATAGTCTGTACTGGCGTCATAGAAATCTGAGAGTTTAACCAATACATCAGCCGTCAACGCATGCTCACCCCGTTCAATTTTGGCATAAGCTGAATTTATAAACGAAAGTATTGTAGCTATTTGCTTTTGGGTCAGATCATGATCCTCCCTCAAATCTCTCAAACGTCTGTACATCTAGCTTTCTCCTAAGAAAAAGTATAGACCATATATTGTAACTATTTAGGATATTGTCCAAATCGGACAACAGGAATTTTACCATCCTTTATATAGACTTTTATTTTTATGTATCAAGTTTTTTAAATCAAAACCACCAGTGTGAACTGGTGGTTTGTTCTGCGGCTATAAGCCGCTTCTACCGGCCAGGGCCAAAGGCCCACCGAAATAGCTTCCTCGCGCACCACTTTCCCGAGCAGGTGCTAAAGCACCTTAGTTACTTCCTCTTATTTATTTCGCCAGTAAACGGATCTACTGACTCGAATAACGTGAGCTGGTCTGCTACTCTGTCTTCTTGTAATTGATTCTGAATATATTCAGCTATCACTTTCTGATTACGGCCTACCGTATCTACATAATAGCCTCTACACCAAAACTTGCGATTGCCATATTTGTATTTTAAATTCGCATGCTTATCAAAAATCATCAAACTGCTCTTGCCCTTTAAATAGCCCATAAAGGACAAAACACTAAGTTTCGGAGGAATACTGATAAGCATGTGAATATGGTCTGAACAAGCATTCGCTTCATGGATTATTACACCCTTACGCTCACATAAGTCACGTATGATTCTTCCGATACTAGCTTTGTATCTGCCATAAATGATTTGACGACGATATTTGGGTGCAAAAACAATATGATATTTACAATTCCATGTGGTATGTGATAAACTTTGATTATCCTCTCTCATGAGGTACCTCCTGTATGATATGTTGTAGTGGCGGAGAAACCACTTCTATCTTATCATTTTAGGAGGTTCTTTTTGTTACCACGCTAAAAGCTCTATGGAACCACTAGCATAGCTAGTGGTTTTCGGGAGACAACAAAAAAGTTGGATGACCCAACTTTTATCTTTCTATCAGTATCAATTTTATCTTTGGTATAATAAAAGATACAGATATAAGGACAAGTAATGATGTTAACAATAAGAAAACTAATTCCAAAGTTGTTGAATTTTTAAAATAAAAGTTTCTCAAAATAGTTAATTGATAAGTTAAGGGATTTAACTGACCAATCCATCTCACAATACTAGGAGCAGAATCTATTAAGTAGAAAACAGGAGCTGTAAAACCAAGCGGTGTCAGTACAAAACGTATTACAATATCACGTCTTCTGTAATCATTGATAAACATTGTAAGTAAAATTGCAAGGGAGTCCCAAAATAATAAAACAACAATAGATAACAAAACTGTATAAAAAAATCTATCCATTGCGATATTTATCTCAAACGCTAACGTAATTATATATATAATAATTTCTTGAACTATCAACCCTAATATAGAATAGATACTCATCCCTAAAATATAATATAAAGGACGAACTCCACTGCATAACTTAAGAGCAAGTAGCCCATATTTTTTATCTATTGTCACCCTATAAATAACTTGAGTCATCTGCCCGATTATCAATAAAGCTATAACACCAATGATTGTATATTCTGCATAAGAGGTTTTTATATCATTAAACTGAATGTTCTTTATCGAAGAATTTAATCCTATTATTATAAAAACAACATATAAGATTGGTTGTAGAAACTGAGAAATAATTAAACCTTTACTTCTAAAAAAAGCAATAATCTCATTTTTAGCAATAATCGCTAGACCTCTTAAACCTAAGTCCGATTTGTGCCTTAATTGATCAGCCTTCATTTTTCTCCTCCTATTCTTTGCAAATAACTTTCTTGTAAGGTTAATTTACTTGTTGAAAAGTTTTTAATTTCACATGCTTTTCCTACCTCATTGATAACATCTAAGATATTTTCTTCTATAGGGACTTCTATTGTAAAACTATCATTATCTTCGATGTGAACTTTAAATCTAAAATTTTCTAAAAATTCAATTTGATATCTAGAAATTCTATTCTGCATTGAAAAATTTAATTTGATAGTTGAATTATCTACAAAGTCACGCATATCACCAAAAAATGATATGGAGCCATTTTGTAAAAAAAGTATTTTTTTACAAAACTTTTCGAGTAGATTTATGTCATGTGAAGATATGATAATAGTTTTTCCTTCCAAACTCTTATCTTTTAAATACATTAAAAATTTTTCGGCAGATTCAGTATCTAAACCAACGGTAGGTTCATCTAAAATATAAAAATCTGGATTATGAGCTATTGCTCTAGCAATCTGGACGCGTTGCAGTTGTCCACCTGACAATGTTTCTACCAAATTATTTTTTTTATCAGCTAACCCAACAATTTCTAAGGCTATTTGACACAACTTCTCAGCATTTTTCCCAAACTTTCCAGCAAGGTTCAGCCCCAATATTACATTGTCCTTCACAGTAGTATAAAAATCAATTACTGTGGTTTGAGGAGTAAAGCCTAAATGAGCAAAAGGTTGAGAACTAACTATCAAATCTTTATCACAATACTCTATTTCTCCTAAATAAATCTCTTGAAAACCTACAATAGAATTAATTAACGTAGATTTACCTGCACCATTTGAACCTAATAAGCCAATGAAATCTCCCTTATTTATTTGTAAAGTTATATCTTTTAAAGCTATTACGTCATCATAACGAACACTTACATTATTCATTTTCAAGAAACAATTCATAACACCCCTACCTTTATTTTAATACCTCTATAAAATCTTTTTTTAATTCAGAAAAAGTATCATATTTATAATTGAACGCTTTTTTATAAATATCATAAAGCCAATCTGATTTATCAAGTGTGTCTAAGCGACGCGAATTAAAATTCATTGCATACTCCATCGCTTCTAAAAAACTCATTTTTGAAAAGACGTTAAAATCATCTAAATTCTGACTCCAATATAATAACAAAACCAATCCCATAATATCCTCTGGTTGATTATTCAATAAATTTAAGTTGGTTTCATAAAACCCTGGAGTTCCAAATAGAGGCAACTTTTTTTCTTCAATTTGAGTTTCTTTCCTTAGGGCATGCTCAAAGTCTATAATATAAATATTATTTCTATTATCAATAAGTATATTATTAAATGATAAATCTCTATAGGAAAGATTATATTTGGAGTTTATTATCTCCATATAATCAATTAATGTTAAAAACCAATCATACGAGCCACTAACCATATTATACTCGCTTAATTTATCTGCAATAATAAACTCAAATTCCACAAAATACGAATTCTTTATGTAAAAATCGTTAAAAACTTTTGGAGTAAATTCCTCCTTTTCCAATTCTACTAATATTTCTCTTTCATTTATTAAACGATTCACAGAATCTCTATTTGTAAAATCAACCAACGATAAATCACTAGCTTCTTTTAATAAAGAATAAACTCGCTTTTGAGTATTAAATACTTTATAAACTCCACCTTTGGCATTTTTAGAAATCACTTCCAAAATAATATATTGATCAGGAATAGTGTTATATCTTGGAATATAGTAATCCCTTATTGGAACATTCACATTTGAAGGGATTTTCTTATCTCTTTTATCCTTGAAAGTGCTATCTTTTACGAACTCCCCATATCTGTAATATACAACCTCGCTAAGTTGAAATCTGAAATCTGATGGTATGTTTACACCCTTTACACCTTTATACAATATTTCTAATTTGTGTAACAAACGTTGAAACTCTTTATTATCTTTTGGATAAATTGTAATGAATTTCCCGACTTGTGAATAACCATTAAGCCCTGTATTTTGCAAAGAAAGTTCTTTAATGCTAACCAAAATTTTGAAATTTATCTTCTTCTCTCTAGAAAATATAAAATCAAAGAATTTTTTAGCAACCAAATTAGCATTTAATATTGAGGCGCTCAGGTGTATTTTAAATCCCTTAGATTGGGTGATATTAGACGGCAAATTATATAACCAATGTTCATCACTAAAATTATCACTAATTTTATATTCTAATAATAAATTATGGTATGCGTCTTCTATTTCAGTTTCATAGTCCAAATAGTTTAAATACTTTTCGTAATTCATATTAAGAAATCTTCTCCATAAATTTTTAGACCATCATTTAAAGCCAAACAATTTAAAGCGTGATAATAAATGTTGATAATCAATGTAACTTTCAGTCCTCTATTTTGTAATTCCTTCACCAATAATTTTATGCTATATCTATTTTCTCGAGGCAATTTATAGGACTTCAAGATAAAACCATAAAAGAGATAAGTATTATAATCTGACAATCCAGTTTCAGAATAATTTTTTAGAAAAATATCTAGTGATTCTGATAATTCATCCGGAATAATTCTTTTAACATCGTATTTATTTTTCATATCGGCCACTCTTCCTTAAAAAGCTCACAATAAAATTTTAAATTTCTATACAACAATCCGAGAGTAGTCTCACAATTTGAACATTTCACATCACTCTTAATATATAAAAAATGAATTAATCAGAAACCTCTGACTAAGATTTCCTAATTAATTCACTTTCTATATCATAGTAAGGAATTCTATTATCCCTAATTGAAAATTGAAATTTTATGTTTTATATATTAACAATTATGCGGATTGTAAATCTTGTCTAACAAAATGGCAAGTGCTACTATGTGCCCCAGAAGGCGATGCAACGCTATTTTGAATTGAAAGAGCATAATCATCCATATCATTTAAGTCACGGATTAGCAATGCTTCCTTCTCTCTTCCGACAATTCCAAATTTTCTAATTACCTTTTCAGGATTATCAAAAAATTCTCCAACAACTTCCATATTTCCTTGAAGTTCATTCAAGAAAGCTTTCATTTGACTACTCATTATATAGCTCCTTTTCTATTACTTTATTTGGAATCAAAACTTACTTGTACATTGGAAACACCTCTATTCTACGCTTTCATATTGCTGCATGACACTTTCAAAATCAAATTGCTAAAAATAATTTTTTAAAGCTTAATTTAGATTTAATTACATATATCTCAAAAAATTGTTTTGAAATTAGTAAATTAAAATAGGTTTCTGTACTTATAGGAACTAGTTATAAAAACTTCGCCCATCATAAAATATCTATTTAAGTAAAACAAAAATTTTATAATTTTTTGATTTTTAAGTGACTATAATCTCCTATCTATAAATACCATTCGCAGGACCTGGATCAATCCCTCTAGCCATCTTATGAACTTGAGTTCCTCCAGCAGTCCCTAATAGGATTAATCCTATGACTAACAAAGCAACAATTTTCCTAAACAAACTTCTCATATACCTCTCCTTTCGTTTTCTTGCATTTATTTTATCACTTCAAAATTAGCTTGTCAAGTATTTTTATAATCTTTTTTTATTTTTTTTTATTTAATACTTTTTTGTATTCAAATTAGATTTAAAAAACGATGCTCACTAGAACACCGTATTCCTTATTCTGTTATATCTGCAAAATAATGTTCGACTTTCAAAGCCATTGACATGTTTTCCTCAAGTTTGTAGAGAAAATGAGCAGTCTCAAAATATTCTTTTACTGAACTTTTAGAAGAAAAATTTTCACTTACACTTCCCATCAATAAATACAAATCAGCTAATAGATAAGTTGTCCTGTACTCCTTACATTGCTTTATCGTAGCTGTGATTTTCGTAATAGCTTCTTCAATATTTTTCTGTAACCATAGGTATCGACAAACGTTATAATTGAACTTAATTGATAGTTCTAACTCTTCAATTGTGTTTAAATTAAGCTGATTCACTTGATGCTCTAGCTTGTCTCTAATCTCATTAAAACGTTCTAAATCTTCAATATCATAATAAAAATTGAATAGAGTGTTTGAAACTTGAAGGTAGTTCAAATCAGATACATTTAACTGAGGTAGCATATTCTCTAATCGTGTAATTGCCTCTTCTTTCTGTCCATAAAAATAAAAATCTATAAGAGACTTTATCCATTCCATGTAAAATTTATCTGCTAGAGATAAGCGATGGGCTTTTACATTTTCCAATTCATATATATATTTTAAAGATTCATAATTACGATTTGTGATAAATGTCTGTGCTAACTTCTTAAACTCTGATAACTCATTGACTTCCTCTACAACCTGCTCATCAAAAAAGTAGTCCATACTAACTTTTAATTTCTTAGCAAGGGCATGTAAAAAATCCGCTCCAGGGGTGAACTCTCCACTCTCTAATCGACTAATTTGCCCCTGTTTACAGATACCCTCAGCTAATTCTCGCTGAGACATTTTTAATTCTTTTCGTCTATTTTTTAATCTTGTTGCTAATAGTGTACCCACGTTTGCATCTTCCTTTTCTATTTGATTTCAATGTTAATTGTAACATGATTAAATCTAAATTTCAAATATATTTTACAAAAGATACACATTGTATATAATTATTGGCTAGATTCCTATTTTTGAAAATCTATCCCATCTCCTTTTGAAAGTCCTGTATTTAAGCGATTTATAAATTTATCTAGCCTGACTACCATCTTTTCATACCTGCCCCTTTCCAATTCCAGTTGATTCCCCAGGCTCTTCAATTTTTTCTCAACAATATTAGCACTGATATTCTCAGTTATATTCAGTTTTGAAAGATTTAATTTCATTTCTTGCTTACTTTCAACTGAAGCCAGTAGATATTCTGCTACTTGATTCAAGGTTGACATTCGTTCTTGCAACTCATTGATTCTCAATTCAGACGCTGCTAGTTCATGCACTAACTCATCTTTAATCGTGACATAAGATTGATTTTCTACTTCCAGTTCAATCAAAGCATCCACTTCCGCAATCTTCTCTTTAATCATATCGACTGTCGCTTTTCTGCGTAATGGAATGGTTTGATTTTCATAGCTGAACTGTCTAATTAAGGTTCGACCTTTCATATAACAATTTTTCTCGGCAGCGTCTTTGTGGTAGACATAGTAGGAGCTGGTTTCCCTGATGAAAACCTTCACCTTATCCTCTTCCATATCAAGCTGCATGTTCGGCACAAAGATAAGTCCCTCCTGACGAATACCAAACTTGACCTTGACGTAAATTCCATCATCCACTACTTTTTCAATTTGATTGAGTGACAACTCCACCTCAAATTCATGAACGGCATCTCTGTTACTCTTGAACTCTTGATAGGACTCCCAGAACTTCTCATCGCTTGGAAGTTCTTTTTCTTTGGATAACTTTTCTTCTTGATAAAGTTGAACGAAATCCTCAGTTTCTGGAGCTTGCCAATCTTTTCTATTTTTAAAATAATCTTGGAAAAACTCTACATCATAAAGATTTTTCTGGTCTAGCTCTGTCTCCTTTACCTCCACTCCTGCAAATTGAAAAGAAACATGCTTTTGTTTAGGATTGATAGTTAGTCCAAAAAGTTTTGCTTTCTGAAGTAAATCATCCATATTCTCAACTTTCAGCAATAAAAATTCCATGAGACTTTCTATTTCTCTTTTGGCAAAGTAGTTCTTAAAAAATTCTTCTGTGTAAGGCTGCTTGCGATTGAGTTGCTTGCCACGCACCACCTGTTTCATAGTTGAGTCCGTAATAAAAAAGGTGGCATGCTTGTGACGGAAATCCATCTCCACATGTAGTAGCGGAGCATTCTTTTTGAAATCCTCAAAGTCCCTAGAATGTTCCATCAAAAAATAGAGTCGCTGCTTGAGTTCATACTTGTGATTAGTCTTACGATAGACTTCATACCGCTGGTGAGAATAGCGGTTCTCAATGATTTTAGCACCTGCGATTTTAGAAAAACGGTCAGAAATCATGCGAAGATTTCGCTCCACCTTGTAGTCCCACTTGAGCTTTTTGTTAGAATTGCTATCTACTGAATTGATAATGATGTGATTGTGCAGGTGGTCTTTATCAACATGGGTCGCAACGATAAAACGAAATTTGCCACCAGTTAATTCCTTCACAGTCTCATAACCTATCCGATTGATTTGTTCAGGAGTGAGATGATCCTCTGGCGAGAAAGACTGAATGATGTGGTGAGCGTGTATTTTTCGTTGATTTTCTTCCATCCTGTCGTGGCGAAAATCGTAAAGCGTATCGTTGCTGATGAAATTTTCATGATACATCTGCACCATTTCCTCATAGCTAGGAAAGTCCAGAAAATTCTTCATGCCATAGTCCGACACCAAGGCAAGATTATTGGTTTTCTCAGGATTGAGAATGTACTTGATAAGCTTTCTGCGGTAACTCTTTCCGTGAATGGCAAAGTGTTTAGTGATGACCATGGAACTCCTTTAGCTTCTGCGCTTGCAGATTAAATTCCTTATCAACTTCTTTTATCAATTCACCAATTCCTTTTTTCAACTCCTGCAATTCTTCACCAGAAATTAACTGAGATTGATTAACACTTCGAGCAATCTGGTTGATATTATTGCCAATCCTCTTTAACTCAAACACTAAATCTTGGTAACCGTTTGTGTCAATCGTGATAAAATTCATACCAGGATCGAGTAGAGTTCGTCTCGCATATTCAGAAAAGGATTTACAACCACTTTGATCGATATTTATATTTAGTTGGTTCAACTCACTATCAGACAAAAACACTTTCTTGAGATTGGTTCGGTAACGATGTTCCATGTGCTTACCTCATGTACTTCTCACGAAATTCTTTACTGAGGGGTATGGTGTTTGCAACCTCTTGAATCAATTCCTGCACGCACGTTAAGAGAATAGATACATGCTCTTGGGTGACTTGACGTTCTGACTGTGCCAAGATTAAAACTTCATGAACGTCACGACTGATTTGTTCTAGTTTTTGGGATTGCCAGAGGGCAAACCATGTCTCCATCTGTTTTTGTAAATCAGAGGAAAGTAAACTTTTACGAAGAAAATCAGAGAAATTAGTCTCTCCCCGCTCTCTCATCAAAGCTAGAATTTGCTTTTCTTCTGCTTCTGTTAAACGAAATTGTTTCCGAATATCACGCACATCTCGTTTCATACTGCTACTTCCTTTCCAAAATACTTGTACTGACAATGTGAGCTACCATACAATGTCAGTACACTTTTCCAACAACTGATTTTCATTCTTGTAAGGCTTTGCGAGCTCAGATATTGTGTCCACAATATCCCAAAAATCATATCGCCAGCCTATCAAAACTTTCTAGTTTTGACAGCCAACGATAAGATAACTTGGTGACTTCGCCCCCAAACCCCCATAGAAAATCAAAAATTGATTTTCTATGAATGATATTAGGATAACAGGGAAGATTTGAAAAAGGTATCACAGCTAATATAGTTATGATTGACTTTCTCTGATTCTATGATAAAATTTCTGTAAACTAATATTTGGAGAAATAAAAATGCTGAGTCTAGATCAAATACACTTACTATTGAATACACCCGAAGATGAGTTTCATGATTTTAAACAAAAATGGCATCATTCAAAAACTAAATTGGTGCGTGATATCTTAAATTTTGTCAATACATCACATCACGAAGATTGTTATATCATCTTTGGAATTGATAATATCACTTTAGATATAATCGGTGTAAACAATGATGATAATAGAAGAAATGAAGAAGATCTAACAGATTTACTACATAAACTCTTTATATCAACAAATAATCAAATTAAAATTAGCATACAAACTGAAACTATAGACAACAAAGAAATTGACATCTTAATTATTCATGATACAGATAAAGTTCCTGTATTTTTAACAAAAGATTATAAGCCTAAGAAAGATACTGCATTACCAAAAGGATTAATATATGCTAGAAATGGCTCTGTAAATACCCCTAAAGACTCCTCTGCTCCTTTTGAGTTAATAAATGAGTTGTTTCAAAAGTTTAATCATACCGACTTAAATATCAAAGAGCAGTATTTTCATGTTTTAAAAGACTATAAAAATTGGTTCTTCATTGAAAATGAAGACGGAAGATTTTTTATTTATAATCCTAATCCCGATTTTTATATTAAACTTAACGACGATGATGCAAATCGTTTCAAAACTATGTCTTATAGTTTAAATCAATACCAGACTAATATTGATTGGCAATTAGTACAACTTCGATATCGTCATCTTACAATTGACGAGTGTATGGCTATGTATTTAGATCAAGGTAATTGTCTAGTCCCTTCCCCTGAAGTAGAAAGTTTTAAAATAGATTATCAGGAGACTATTTATTATCACTGCTTATACAAAAATACTTTAAAGTACCAATTGCTGAAAGTATTTTCTTCAATACCTGGTCTCGAAAAATATCCTTTAACTAGATTTAAAAATAGTATAGTAATTTATGACACAAAATTAGAATTGAAAAAGACTCACAACTTGATAAATAGTAAATTCTCATCAAAAGACATAGTGAATCAACTTGAAGTTACAGAAAAAGATTTCGATTTTTACTATAAAAAAGCTAGACATAAAAATCCTGATTATAGCATCCAAGAAAATCAAGTAAATCTAACTGAATTAAACTTAGTTAGGTTATTGAAAAGTTTTCAAAAAACATATCTTGATAACCCACTATAATCAATCTTTTTAACTAGTAAAAAAGATAAAACAAGGCATAGAAATTAGTTTATCTAAAAAACTAATTTCTATGCCTTAATCATTATTAATTAATAACATCAACTAAATTGGATTGAGTCAGCAATGAATATATCTCATTAATATTTCTATTATTTTGCGGACTATTATTTCTTAATTTACAGTATGTGAATATTAAGTGACTTTTTGCTCTTGAAAGTGCAACAAAGAACGCACTTTTATCTTCTTCTGGTTGATCATTAAAACTCCAGAATGCAGAATCCTCCAGCCCTAAAAAATAAACTGCCTCATATTCTAATCCTTTACTTTTGTGTATAGTCATGATTGAAATTGAGTTTTCACCTTTGAAATTAGATATTATATCTATCCATGCACCTTGTGATTGAGAATACTCTTCATATAATAGTTTTGAAAACTTATTGATGGTGATAAGCAAGTCATTTTTCCCATTGTACATTGGAAAGTTGGAAATAATTCTTTTGTCACCTATTTTTTCGATAATACAATTAATTAAATTTAGCATCCTGTCTTTATCGGGAATAGGATTTGAAATTAGGTAAGTAATATCACTAACTATATTGTCAATCTCCTTATAGGATTTTGCTAAAATTAATTCATCAGTTAACTCATCTATTCCATTGATATTTCCATAAAAATTACTAATATTTTCCCAAATTAAAGGATCTCGTTTTCCTTGACTGCATGATATTAAATCTAATAATAGGTTACACGTAGGATCTTTTAAAATATCCTGATATTCATTTTCAATTCTTGCTTTAATCCCTTTGCCATTTAATATAGATATCAATTCGAAACTATAAATACCAACCTTTTGTTTTGCTAGGATACAAATTTCTGATGGTCGTATACCTCCTTGAATTTTTGATTCTATATCATTTGCAATTAACTTAGCTTCTAAACTTTCATTTTCAAATTCAAATAATGTTATTTCACCCTCTTGAAATTCTGGATAATTATTTGTCTGAATAGAACTGTGATTACTATTTAATATCTGATGAACCTCTTTTTGAAATTCTACAAGTTTAGGTACAGAGCGGTGATTCATCAACAATTGATATTCATTTGAATTAAAGTCTCGAATATAGTCTGGAAAAATATCAGGCTTTGCACCTGCCCATCTCATAATGGCTTGCTTATCATCTCCAACTGCTGTTAATTTACAAGACGAACCTAAAAAACAAGTTTTTAATAAACTATACTGGGCATATGTAGTATCCTGAAATTCATCTAGAAATACAAAATCGTATGTCAGTTGAAGTGCTTTACGGATGTATTCGTTAGTAGCTATTATTTGAGTACTCAACTTTGTTATTTGACTATACAAGAGGACCGGCTTATTATCTTGTGTTCCTTTTAGTAGATTCTTTTTAAATTTGTGAGTATTCCCGTCATTAAGTATAATATTTTCGACAAAATTTCTTATATCTGACATTCTCCGTCCATTAACATTAATTCCATTCATAGAGAGTAGTTCTTTTATAGTATCCCAATCTTCAATCAAATAATCTCTTGATGGTCGTATATCCTCAGGTAGAACATCTCTAAATTGGTCTAGAATTCTCTTTTCAAAAGCCGAATAGGTTAATGAGGTAAAACGGGAAGCATATTCATCACCATAACGTTTCTTAACTCTTTCTTTCAAATTTGATGCAGCATCCGTTTTGAAACTTAATGCTAGAATTTTTTTCGGAGAAACGCATTTATTTGTAGAGAATAGATAGTCTAACTTTTGAGCTAGTAATTCAGTTTTCCCCGCACCTGGTCCAGCAATGACTAAACAGTTAGTCACATCTTTGACGGCTCCTAATGCAGTCTCTTCTAAAATGATATCTCCTTTAGGAAACCACTCCTCACTCTTTACCATGTTCAATATCTCCAAGTAATTCTTCAGCACGGTTAACTATTTTTTTAAATACAGGGGGTAGATTTCTTGTTAATTCATCATCACTAATAGATGATAAAAATTGCATATGAGTTGTTGGCTTTCCTCTACCTAAAAAGAAATATTGATACCAAATCATTAGTTCCTTTTCCTCTTCAGTGAAGCTATCACCGGGTCCGCTCTTATCTTTTAAAGTTGCTTGTATAGCTTCACTGATGCGATTTTTAAAACCAATTAATTGATAATCATTTGTTCTATCCATTTTAGTTAATTTTATTTTTTTATTGTCACTATTTTCATCAGTATAAGAAACAACAGGTCCCTCATTGGTAGATAAAGTTTCCAGATAATGTTCTTTATAATACTGTAACATTAAGAAATCAATATCAAGTGGTGCAGAAAAGAAAACATTGAATTTTTCTAACATTTTAATCCACCCCTCAAGCAACTGATTATCAGGTCTATCAATCTTCCAGTCCTTTATTTTATCAATCTCATCATCATCTAGAACTCGTGATTTTTGAGATTCGGCTGTTACAGTAACAAGTTTTTCTTTAGCAACCCCATTTAGTATCAATTGTTTTATTGCATATTGAATTCTTCCCCAGCCACCTCCATATCTTTCGTTATCGAAATCTAATAAGGTAATATGAGGAATCCTGAGAGCGTTCAATAATTTCCAAAAATAATTAACATGCCTACCTCCTAAAGGAACTACTGAAATCTGAGAACTATCAATTTCCAGTCCAAGTAAATCAAAAAACTTTGGTAATAGCAGTTCCTCACTATCACCTTCACCCAGTACTACTAACTTTGCAAAATATAGTTCAGGATAGGCTTGAATTGCTCCCTTAATGTATTTATAAGACTCATCATTCGATTGAGGTAACTGTATATCAGAAACAATGGTTTGAAGAACACTGTCATTATTTTCTATTCTTAAATACCTCAAATCTTCTGGGTCAATTCTTTTTACAATAACTGGAGAATGTGAAGTTAAAATTAATTGAGAGTTGTCATTATTGCCTAATTGCTTAAACCTTTTTATCAGTTTTCCAATGTGATGTGGAGCAATATGATTTTCTGGTTCCTCTATTGCTAAGATAGTTAGTATTGGAGGTACCAACTTAAATCTTGGATTATCAGGATTCTCTTCACGATCTTTGGTAATTTCTAACTCAATATCAAGTATCGAATCAACAAGTGAAAAATAAAAAATAGATCTCAGTCCATCTCCTAGATCTGAAACTGTAAATGCTTCTTCAGTGGTTGTTGGTGAAAATTTTAAGGCAATCTGTCTAAGTGCTGCCGCCATCTCAGAAGAATTAATAATCAACTCTGCTTGAGAAAAACGGTTATCTTCATGATATAATTCCCATGATTTCTGAATCTCATTGTTGATCTGAGTTAATGCTCCATTTTCAGATAAAAAAGTGTTATTCAACTCATCAATTTTATCTTTAATTTCTTTTATCTCATCTTCAGTCCAATTTATACTATTTACCAACCTACTTAACATACTACCTGAAGCATTACCCAACTCCTTCTCAGGCGTTCTTGAAGCTGGTACATAAAGTACCCTAATTTTATCCAAATCCTTTCTAGGAGCACGATGTTTGTCTTCATCTCTAATAGTATCTTCATCAGATGAAATATAATAAATTTGAGTATCAATACTTCCTTCAACTGTTCCATCATCTTCCCAGGAAGATTCTAATCTGATTCGTAAAAAAGGTTTTGCACCATCTTGAGAAACTGTAAAGTGCTCGAAAAATGTTGGAATGGCTGGTCCATAGACAGTTCCATCAAGTTCATCAAACTCAAAAATAGTTTCTATAAAAAGATTTCTTGTGTTTTCACCAGGTCTTAACCCTTTTGGTAAATGAAAATCACTTTTTCGAATGATTCTATCACTTTGTTTATCTGAAAACAACTTACTCAATGCCTGTAATACAGTTGTCTTTCCTGAACTATTATTCCCTATCAGTACAGTTTGATTATTAAAGTTAATTGCTTGACACTCCCCAAAAGATTTAAAATTATTAATAACCATTTTTGTTAACTTCATTACTTTTCCTCGTTTCCTAAATTCAACTTTTTTAATTTTAAGTGCTATTTTCCACCTTCAACATATCTTCCTCAACCTTACTCTATTACCCAAAAAAGGCATCATTTAAGAGTGACAGATGCTTAACCTTGATCTATTTTTGAAGCATATACACATCTTCTATAAATTCTGTTGAAATGGTACTTGTTCTGTTTTTATAACAGCTAAGGGCTATTGCGTAAAATTTATACAATTCGAGCAAATCTGTTTTTGTCAGGCCATGTGTCTTTAGTAGAATTTTATATTGTTACCAATTATGTATGCTCCTTTTACTTGATAACACTATTATAACATTTAAAAATAAAAAAACATGTTCTAAATTAATAGAAAGTATAATTCTAAAATTAGAATTTTTCGTGATAATCCTATAAAATGCTACTCTTCTAATAAACTTGTACTTATTTCCTTCAAACTACACAATTCTCTAGTTGTTGTAAATTTGTAATTGACTCAAAAGTATTCGATATAATTTCAAAACAGTATTTTACTTTATAGTTGACCAATAACATTTAATTCTAACTAAAAAAATCATTATACAAATCAAGTTACTAAAGATGACTTTATGGTATACTAGTGATAATAAATTGTTATCGGTAGGAGATGTTTTATGTATTACGGTCGAGATACTGAAATAGAAGAATTAAAACAGCATTTTAAATTTTCTAGTAATGATAAAAATAGTTTATATATTATTAATGGTTTAAGTGGTAGTGGTAAAACCGAGTTAATCAAAGAGGTTTGTCAACAAGTTTACAGTCATGATAAAGAAGCCTTTATTCTCTACATTGATGTTATAAATGATGGGTTTGAAAGTAATAAATTTTTTGAAAATCTACTAAAAGGAGCGTATGTCCCAACACAATTCAGAAGAAATCTATGCTTATCAATACCTCAAAAATATTCGTTTTCAAATTATTTAAGAAAACAAAAACTAACAAATCTAACTCTGAAACATAGTTTTAGGTTAATCAGATCGTTTATTGCGTTCGATACAACTTACAAAAAAGTAATTGATTATCCTTGGGAAGAAGTTATTGCTGAAATAAAGGAGGGAATATTTGAAAATGATTTATATTTAAGATATTTCAGTCATGTTTCAAAAAAAATCCGTCTTAATATTATTATTGATAATTATCAATTTTTATCTGAAAATATAAAAATAAAATTTGAAGATGATTTTAATACACTTCAAAGCGGAATCTCTTTAACTATTATAAACCGAACAAATGATAAGTTAAAATCGATTGATAAACTAGATACATTGGACAATTATACTCCTACTGTATTAAATTTATCGTATCTTACTGAGGATGAGTGTAAATTACTAATAAGAAATAAAATTACTTTACTTGATAATATCAAATTGAATCAAATCTGGCAGATAACACAAGGTAATTATAAAGATATTGAATTAATTATTAACAGACTTATTGATAATCCAAATTCAGAATTATTTAATATTTCTGATATATATGACAAACTTCCAGATATTCAAAAAAATATACTTATTATATCATCGATTTTTCCTGCTGGTATGAGAAAAGATATAGTTTTTAACTACATTAAATCTATATTAGACGAAAATACTGAAGTAGCTGATTCTCTAAAATCCCTTATTGATGCAGGTTTTGTATATATTAATGGAGATACAAATGATAAAATCAAAATTTCACACGAATCAATTGTAAATGGTATTTTAAATCACACAAATGCTTCTGATCTTCAATTAGTAACCAACAATCTAAAAATATATTTAGAGCAAACTATCCTATCTATAGGAGTTGGTGGAGAGTTAGCTTATTTAATTCACTGCTTAATAAATATATGTAATATTGAAGAGTTGCGGCAAAATGTAGAATATATCAAACAGTTACTTGAAATCGAATACAGGAAAAATTCATATTTTTACATTGTATCTTTGAGTAAGAAGATACTTCATTTAATAGAATTGTTACCCGAAAAATACTTACATTATATATTGAACTCGTACCAGTGGATTTCTGATTTTAATGGAGGTTTAGCTATTTTAAACAGTCTTCAAAAAGATAATTATTCAAAAGATTTACAGCTATACTATCCTAGATTTCAAATTCAAAAATATGAATTTGAGGAGGCGCTAAAATCACTGGAAAAGTTAGAAAATTGCTCTGGAACATTACTCTACAAGCTAAATGCTTATGGTCATTTAGGTAAAGATCGAGAGGCAATTAAACTCCTTAATGAAAGCATGAATTCTGTAGAAAAAGACGACTTCTATTATATTATCTTACGAAATTCTGCTCATTATTTCCCAACTAAAGAAGCTACCGAAAATCTCAAACTAGCATTGGACTATTTTCAACGTAATGAATATCAAATACCTGTTGCAACAGTATATAATAATTTAGGTGTTGTTAATATCTGGGACGGAGAATATGATATAGCTTTAGAGAATCTAAATAAGGCCACAAAAATACTAAAAAAATATGATTCAAATGAAATTTTTGAACCATATTGTAATAAATCAATTATTTTTTTGATGAATAAAAATTATCAACAATCTCTGAAATTTATAAATAAATCACTTCAAGAATGTCCTAAAGCTTTGACCTTAGATATTAGGATGCTCAAGTTAAACAAATTAATTATTGAATTGATTTCTGAAAGAATCTCTTTTACAGAATTTCAAAATTCACTAAGAAACTTTGAGGAAGAAATTCCACTCATAGACGATCCTTGGTATAAATTTCAAATAGTATACAATTTACAACAATTTGATGATATTCCTTTTGTTTGTGAAAAAACTTATATTGATGATTATCAAGACGGACTCACTAAATACTATCTGTTGATTCCTTACAAAAAATATAATTTCTGTATAGGTCTTTCTCCTAATTGGAGATATTAATTTGTTCATGGTACTTGCGAATGAGATCTAAATATATGGAATAATCATATTGTTTATATTTTAATAAATTAGCTACTAGTTTAGCTAATTTTTTAATATCATCATCAGTATAGGATAAATTTGTAATTCCGATTGTTCCTAATCTTATTCCTGAAGTCGTCATTGGTCCGTGTGTATCATTTGGAATTTGATTTCGGTTAACTAATATTTTATGTTGAAAAAGTAGATTCTCTGCATCCTTACCACTCAAGTTTAGATTCAGTAGATTAACTAAAATTATATGAGTCTTTGAGTTTTTATAAACAACATCAACCCCTTCTTTACTTAATTGTTTTATAAACAATAAAGTATTTTTTATAACCTGTTGTGCATAATCTTGAATATCTATTGATAATAATTTGATTAAACAGATACATTTCGCAAATAATGCATTTTGTGTAGGACCTCCCTGTGTTCTAGGAAAAATTGAATTAGTTATTTTTTCTTCAAATATAGAACGATACATTAGTACCCCTCCTTGAGGCCCACGTAAACATTTATCCATTGTAAAAGTAACGAAATCCACATATGGAAAAATCGACTTATGTAGCTTTGCCATAATATATAAAACACTATGGCAAATATCCGCTAAAATAAGGGTATTGGGGCTAACCTCTTTTATAATTTCATAAATTTGTTGATAATTAAATTCATTTCCATACGATGAAGCACCAATAATAATCAATTTAGGTTTATATTTATCTAATAATTCCTTTAATTCGATATAATCAATACTTAAATCATGATCTAAGTGATAATATTTTACAGTACCTTTGCCTGTATAAGTGTGTGAAATATGTCCTCCGTCTTTTGGAGATAACGATAAAATATAATCGTCACTTTCTAAAATACAATTATAGACTATTTGGTTAGCCTGAGTTCCTGAATGTGGTTGCACATTAACTCTATAATCACCAGGATTTAAATCAAAAAGTTGAAGACACAATTCTTCTGAATATATTTCAATATTATCCAATGAAGTACAATGAGGAAAAAAGCGTTTTTCAACAGCTCCCTCTGTTGGCAGAGTAGTGAGAGGGAAACTTTGAATCTCTAATACTTCGGTGAATGGATAGCTAATACATGCAACAAGATTTATTAGGCTATTCTGTTCTTGGTTATATGAATCAAGAATTTTATTTAACTTCTGATAGATTTCACCTTCAAATTTATTAATTTTATACACTGACTTCTCCTACCGATAACAATTTATTATCACTATACAAAGCACTCAAATAGGTTTATAATAGCATGATTATTGATAAAGGAGATTTTTATGGATTATAAACTTATTTCTACTTACTTAGATTATTGCAAAACTCATAAGCGTTTGAGTTCACACACGATTCGCGCTTATAAGAATGATCTTATGCAATTTTATAACTCAGACTATGATAATGTCGAATCCTATATAGAAAAGTTGACACGATCTAACATAAAAACGAATACATTAAGAAGAAAAATTGCTTGTATGAAGGTGTTTTATAACTATCTAAAATACCAGAACATCATTGAAGAGAATCCCTTCAATCAATTGCGCTTTCAATTTAGAACTGAAAAAGTATTGCCTAAAACGATTCCGTATGACATTCTGAAAAGCATTTTTATATATTTAGAACAGAAAGTAATTGTATCTAAAACTGACTATCAAAAACAACACGCTGAAAGAAATCTACTAATTATTTCACTTTTACTTTCAACAGGCATCAGAATTTCTGAACTTTGCCACATTCATCTCAAAGACATTAATCTTTCCAATAAGACACTCCATATTATAGGAAAGGGTAAGAAAGAACGTATCCTATTTTTAGGAGATCAAAAAACATTCAATTTATTAGAAACATATATAAATAAAACAAGAAATGAATCCAATGATTTCTTGTTCCCAGGGAAACATTCACTTAAACCATTGTCAGAGCAAAGTGTACGTTTAGTAATAAAGAGAATCGTTGAACAAAATAACTTTTCTAGAACTATTACACCGCATATGTTTAGACATAGCTTTGCGACAATGCTTCTAGATAGTGATGTAGATATTCGATATATTCAACAAATTCTTGGACATAGTTCTATATCAATCACACAAATCTATACTCACGTATCTCATTCAAAACAAAAAGAAATACTTAGTTCTTTTAATCCCGTATCAGTAATTCATTCTGAAATCGAGTAAGAGACATCTCTAAAGTCTACAGTTCACTTCATCTTAAATTAATTTTTGTAGTTCGACTTTAGTTAATAGATTTTATACTCAACAAAAGCAAAAAACATATAAAACTTCACTTTGAATCAGCATTTATACTATATTCCGTATTAAGAACTCCATAATTGTTTTTCTAAAATACATCTTTCAAATATCCTTAAATATAATAAAAAGAGATGGGCAAAATCTCAATTCCTGAAGAAAACGCATAATTTCAAGTTTTTCAACACCTGAGACTATGCGTTTTTTGGTTCTAAAAAATTTTCGCCCACCTTAAACAACTAACAAAAGTTATAAGTAGATTATATTTTAAAATTTGTGTTCTAACAACCATTTCGATTAGTTAAATCTTTCAATCTTTCTTCTCCAGATTTAAGCATCTCTTCCTCTACCTTGCTCCATTTTCCGAAGAGGTATTCTTGTAGCACTTCTGCTGCTGAAGTTGTATTTTCTTTTGAATCATATACACAACTTCTATCTCGTT
>ERZ1023497.104-NODE-104-length-40918-cov-139.679930_pt1 | contig 40918 bp, 44 predicted proteins | sample MGYA00380543_ERZ1023497 | MGnify/ENA primary metagenome ERZ1023497 (study PRJEB33173, sample SAMEA4830384) | metagenome | study: EMG produced TPA metagenomics assembly of the PRJEB25223 data set... | reverse complement strand
TAATATTTCTAGTCATAGTAAAACTCCCTGCTAAGTTTTCACTATTTAAGTGTTTACTTAACAGGGAGCATATCAGACCATAGCAGGTCTAAATTGAAAGGTTTTTTTTTTTAAATGATGAAATTGATTAACCGTTATTCATGCTAATTATATTGATTTCGTTAAATATTTTATCAAGCTTTTCAAAGTCTATATCACCATCTGCTAATTCAGACCAATGTATAATTGCCGCTAAATTAGATCCATAAATAAATGGAAGTAAAGATTGTGGTATGTGGGTAGGAGTCGTAACTTTATCAATATTATTTTTGAAATCTTCACTAAATACTTCAATGAAGTGTTTAAAAATTTCATCCATAAATGCAGTATCACTATTATCTTTTTGCTTTTCAAATACGTCACCTAGCTCACTGATAAATGCCTTTTCCATCGATTGAAAAGGATGATGTAGACGGTCGTATAAATCTAATTCAAAGAAATCTTTCGTATATTCGCTTAATGCATATTGTAAGAGATCAAACTTATCCATAAAATGCTTGTAAAATGTTGTTCTATGTATAAGAGATGCATGACAAATTTCATTTACAGTAATCTCTGAGAAATTTTTCTCTTTAAGAATCGAGATTAAAGTTTCTGTGAGTGCTTTTTTAGTTTTAATCACACGTAAATCCGTTTGTTTAGTCAAAATTAATTCCACTCCTTTAATATACAGTGTATGCATAAAATTTATGAAATGCAAATAGGGAGGTTGTGAAATACAGTTGATATGAGTTTTGTATGGGAGCGTGTCGTTATTAGCAGTTTTGGTGAGAAGTGCAAATAACGAGTGTGTTAGTAACACTTCGGCCGAGTTTTGTAACTAACAACCCCGTTATGAACAAGTTTGGGCAGAAGTGTTCACAAGGCCCACGTTATGAACAAGTTTAGCCAGAAGTGTTCACAAGAACCCCGTTATGAACAAGTTTGGGCAGAAGTGTTCACAACGCCCCCCATATATAATAGAAGAGACTAGGTCACTATGACCTAGTCTCTGCTTTATTATTTAGTTAACATATCTTTGAAGTATTTAGATTGTTTTTCGATTGAAATTGGATCTGAATACATGAATTCATTTCTTGGATAGTAGTATACGTGATCTTCTTTAACTGCTGGTGTGTTTTTCCAAATGCTACCTTTAGTTAATGAAGAACTTGGTGCTTTTCCATTTTCAGTTGGAATTAATAAATAATCACCAGTGTATTTATTAAAGTTTTCGAATGAAGTTGTTAACCAACCTTCTTTAGGAATGTCTTTTTGTGCTGCTTCTGGATGTTTGAATCCAAATCCTTGATAAATAACTTCTGAACCTCTACCAAAGTTCTTACCGATTAATGTAAGTTCTTTAGGTCCAACTTCCATGATAGAAACTGTGCTGTCTTTACCAATTTTGTCTTGAACTTCTTTCCTGTCTTTAGCCATGATATCTTCTAATTCTTTAACTTGTTCTTTAGCTTTATCTTCTTTACCTAATAATTTCCCGATTTCAATGTGTACTTCTTTAAAAGTACGTTTACTGTGGTCGAATGGTACAGTAGGTGCTATTTTTTCATATTTTTTAATTTGTGGGTTAGCATTATAAGTAATGATTAAATCTGGTTTAAGCTTTGTAACAGCTTCTACATCTTCAGAACCAACACGTTTCCCATCTTTATCGTCAACATATTTTGATTTAGGGAAATCAGCATCTGTTCCGACTGGATCTACACCAAGTTTTTGGAAGTTACCTTGGTTAGTTGTTAATACGACAACACGTTTTGGATTGTTAGGAATTTCAACTGTTTTACCTTCATCTGTTTTATATTTGTGAGTTTTACTTTTAGATAAGTCATCATCTTTATTGCCACAAGCTGCTAATACAAGTAACAATGTAGCGAGGAATACAAGTAATTTTTTTGTCATTTTTTCTCTCTCCTAATTGATAATTACTTTCAATTATATCATGTTATTTTGTTAAATAGTATCCATTTTTTTATTTTAAATTTGTTTATAAATTGTAAATAATGGATAATAAACTGTAACGATGGAGGTGATGTCTCGTGCATGAAATTAGAATAGAATGTCCCAAAATATTCGACTATGAAAAATGCTTAGATTATTTAAAAAGAGATGAGAATGAAGTGTTATTTGAAGTTGAAGATCATAAAATTTATCGTGCGATTAATTTAGATGGCGAGCGCCTGTTGATGTGTATTTATTATCATCGCCATTACTTAATTGTTGAGATTTTAAATGATGTTTCTGTAAATCCCGCACTTACTGAAAAAATAATTGCATATATAGAAGAATGGTTCGATTTCTCAGCAGATTTATCATCGTTTTACCAATATGGTAGAAAAAATGAAATACTAAAGCCATTAATTCAGGAATTATATGGTTTAAGGTTGATTAGAATTCCTAATTTATTTGAAGCTATTTCCTGGGGCATAATTGGACAGCAAATTAATTTAACATTTGCATACCAACTTAAAAAGAGACTTGTTCAAAATTATGGCGAGAAAATTACGTATAATCATAAAGCTTATTACATCCATCCTACAACTGAAGTGATTGCGAATGTTTCAGTTCAAGAGTTGATGGATTTGAAGTTCTCAAGAAGAAAAGCAGAATATTTAATAGATATTGCGAAAAGAATGCATTCTCAAATGTTATCTAAAGACATGTTAATGGATATTGAAGGTACAAATGAAATTGAGCGTACACTTATTAAAATTAGAGGGATTGGTCCTTGGACAGCACATTATGTTATGATACGTGCGTTAGGCGTTCAGGATGCTTTTCCTATCGGGGATGTTGGTTTACAAAACGCATTGAAAGACATCTTGAATTTAGATAAGAAACCATCTAAAGAACAAATGTTAAGTTTGAATGAAGGTTGGCATGAGTGGAGTTCTTATGCAACATTTTATATATGGCGAGCACCACATATTCAAAATTAAAAAGTTGGATTGAAATCTCTACGATAAATAGGGTATTTCATCCAACTCTTAATTTTTAGTCTAAAGTTTGATCTTCACCATTAAAGATAAGTTTTGGTTCAATTGTTGCTTTTAAAGAATGTGCAACCGTACAATATTTTTCGACACTCAGCTTTATGGAACGCTTTAATTTTTTTAAATCCACTTCACCTTCAACATCAAAGATTAATGTGACATGTTTCACTGCACGAGATGTTGTATCTTCTCTTTCATCATCTACAGTAATTTCTAATTTCGTAACTTGAGCTAAACGTTCTTTCATTAAATTGGTAACATCAATTCCAGTACATCCAGCTAAACCGCTTAGCATAAGTTCAACAGGAGATGGACCGTTGTCATCTCCACCTGATTCTGTTGGTGCATCAGAGATGATGTCATGACCAAATTTGGATTGTGCTTTAAAAGTTTTCTTACCTTGCCAAGTAGACTTAATCATTAAGCTCTCCTCCTCTTTTTTTAAATTGTATCAACTTCAAATAATATAGACTAGTAAATCGTCTTTCCCATAATCATTCATTAAAATAAAAAATTTTTTTATGTCTTTTTGTTCATATTCAGTTCATATTGCCTCGTTATGATATGTATATACATTAAAGAGAGAGGAACGGATAGACATGAAACTAGCACTTAAAGAGCTTACTTATTACAAATTTAAATATCAACTCGTAACATTAATTTTATTCTTATTAGCATTTTTAGTGTTATTTATATCAGCTTTAGCACAAGGGTTAGCTAAAGAGAATGTATCGGGAATTGAACAATGGAATAAAAGTACTTACGTAATCGCCAGTGATGCTGACAATAACTTGAGTCAGTCTAATATTACGACGAAAACTGATGACGCTGTTAATACAATCGCTAAAGGCGACACAATCAAAACAGCAATGCAAAAAATTGATACTAAAAGTGGGAAAACAGATTTAATGTTTACACAAATGACAAATAACATTAAACCGAAACCAACAGAAGGACATTTACCTCAAAATAAAAACGAAGTGTTATTGAATGAAAAATTAAAAGCAGAAGGTTTTAAAGTAGGGGACGAAATTAAATTATCAGAAAGCGATCAATCATATAAAATCTCAGGATTTGCTGATAATATCATGTTCTCACATACATCTATGGCATATGTAAATGAAAATGGCATGGATGCGTTGAAAGGTCATCATATTTCAGTCATTGCATATGACAACTTGAATGATCATCAAAAAAGTGAAATCAACGACGTAGACAATGTTAAAGTCATTTCACAAGATGACATGTTAAATGCCATTCCAAGTTATAACGCAGAACAACAACCATTGAACTTGATGATTGTATTCTTATTCGTTATTTCAGCGATAGTTATTACGGCATTCTTCTATGTTATGACAATTCAAAAAACAAGCCAATTTGGTATTTTAAAAGCAATTGGTACAAAAAACATATCACTTATCGCATCATTAATGCTGCAAATTCTGATGATCACATTAGTGGGCGTGGTCTTATCCATTGCCGTTATATTTATCATCAACAGTGTGATGCCAGTTTCAATGCCATTCTATATTGACGCAAACTTAATGATGTTAATGGTAGCCGTATTCATCGTTGTTTCATTAATCGGCGCCGTATTATCACTGATTAAAGTGACAAAAATCGAACCACTTGAAGCTATAGGAGGAGAATAATAATGGGATTAGTTGTTGAACATGTTACAAAATCATTCGGAGAAAAAGAAGCAAAAACACAAGTATTAAATGACATTACATTTACAGCAGAAAAAGGGCAACTTGTTATTTTGAATGGTGCCTCTGGTTCAGGGAAATCTACATTACTTTCTATTATTGGTGGATTACTTGGCAAAAGCTCAGGAGAAATAACATTAGACGATTTAGATTATGTAGACTTATCAGATAAAAAATTAACAGATATGAGATTGAATCAAATAGGATTTATCTTTCAATCATCACACTTAATACCATATTTAAATGTTACAGATCAACTTGTTTATGTTGGTGAAATGGCTGGTATGCGTAAGAAAGATGCTAAAGAAAGAGCTGAAAAATTATTAAAACAAATTGGTTTATCTCATCGACTTAAATCATATCCAAATGAATTGTCAGGCGGGGAAAAACAACGTGTTGCAATTATGAGAGCTTGGATGAATCATCCAAAAATGATTTTGGCAGATGAACCTACTGCAAGTTTAGATTCAAAACGTGCAATAGAAGTAGCAAAAATGATTAAAAATAGTGTAAAAGAAAATAATTCAATTGGTATTATGATTACACATGACGAAAGAATATTTGAATTTGCAGATAAAGTGATTAAATTAAGTGACGGAAGAATTGAGGAACAAGTATCATAATTAGAAAAAGCGGCTGGAGATTGTTAATCATCTCACAGTCGCTTTTTGTATGTTTATTTTTTAATAAATCCTTTTAAATTTAATTTTTCTAGAATATCTGGTCTTGTTTTTTTGCTCATCATATTCTTAATTTGTTCTGACCAAGATTCTGAGCGCTTACCTTGGGTGCGTTTTTCATAATATTGTTGAATGTCTTTGTCATATTGTTTAATTTGATTGAGTTGTTGTTCTTTGTCGGCATTATATTGATTTTCATGGAATACATGTTCAAATGGTAAGCGTTGTTTAGGTGAGCCTTGATCGTCATCGCTCGGTACACCGACAGCCATACCGAATAGTGGGAAGACATGCTCAGGTAAGTTTAATATCTCACTTACTCGACCAACATCGTTACGTAATGATCCTAAATAAACAATGCCTAGCCCCATATCTTCAGCAGTTAAAGCTACATTCTGTGCAGCAAGTGCAACATCTATCGTACCAACGAGCAAGCCTTCAGCTGACTCAAAACTAGGTTGCATATTGCCTTGTGTTTCTTGGTTAATTAAACTATGACGGTAATAATCTATCACATACACAAATAAATAACCGTTATCGAGAACATGTTGTTGCCCTGATACTTCTTTTAATGCTTGTTTAATTTCTGGGTCTGTAATACCAATAATAGAATAAGCTTGAACGTAACTTGAAGTTGAAGCCATTTGTCCTGCTTTTACTAATTTTTCTACAGTCTCTTTAGAAAGAGGTTCATCTTTAAAATGTCTAACAGATCGATGCTGTTGTGTTAAGTCAAATACGCTTTGATTCATTGTGTTCAGTGCTCCTTTATAATACTTATGATATATAAATGTTATCAAAAATATTAAAAATATTCATATAAGGTGCTTTAAATAAAAAATAAGCGTTTAGGATGTTAAATGATATCCTAAACGCTTTTTAAGTGAAACTTATTTAATTTTATTTAACGCTTGTTCTAAATCTTTAATAATGTCTTCGCTAGATTCTGTACCAACGGACAAGCGGACTAAGTCTTTCGTAACGCCTGATGCAAGTTGTTCTTCGTCTGTTAATTGTTGGTGTGTTGTACTTGCTGGATGTATGATAAGTGATTTAGAGTCACCAACGTTTGCTAATAAAGAGAATAAATTCAGGGCTTCTACAAATTCGGGAATTGCTTCTGAATCACCTTTAACACCAAATGTTAAGATAGCACCTTGGCCATTAGGTAAGTATTTAGTTGCGAGTTCGTGATATTGATTAGATTTAAGACCAGGATAATTAACCCAGCTTACTTTTTCGTGATTTTCCAGAAACTCTGCAACTTTTTGAGCATTTTCAGAATGACGTTCTGTTCTTAAATGTAAAGTTTCAAGTCCGATTAGGAATTGTTGTGCATTAAATGGAGAAAGTGCTGGTCCAATGTCTCGCAATAATTGTACACGTGCTTTTGTAATGTATGCAGCTGCACCAACGTCATTAACATAAGATACACCATGATAACTAGAATCAGGTTCAACTAATCCAGGGAATTTGCCATTATCCCAGTTAAATTGACCACTATCTACAATCACACCACCAATTGATGTACCGTGACCACCAATAAATTTAGTCGCAGAATGGACAACGATGTCAGCACCAAATTTAATTGGTTGTAGTAGGTGAGGTGTAGCAAATGTATTATCGACGATTAATGGAATACCATTATCGTGTGCAACTTTAGCAACAGCTTCAATATCTAATACATCTATACGTGGGTTACCAATTGTTTCAGCGAAAATAAGTTTCGTATTTTCATTGATTGCTGCTTCAAAATTTGCTGGATCATCTGGATCTACAAAGTGCACTTTAATGCCAAATTTCTTTAAAGTTACAGCAAATAAATTATATGTACCACCATATAGGTTAGTAGATGCGACTACTTCAGAGCCACTTTCTGCAATATTTAATATACTCAACGTAATGGCTGCTTGACCGCTACCAACACTTAATGCTGCTAGTCCACCTTCTAATAAAGCGATACGTTTCTCGAATACATCATTCGTTGGGTTCATAATTCGAGAATATATGTTTCCTTCTTCAGCTAAAGCGAATAAGTTCTTCGCATGTTCAGTAGATTTAAATGTATATGAAGTTGTTTGATGAATAGGTACAGCTGTAGAACCTGTTAAAGGATCAGGTACTTGACCACCGTGAATTGCTAATGTCTCTTTATTCCAATTTTCTTGTGTCATTAATAAATACCTCCTTAAGTTATATATGTCATTATAGTCAGACAATTTAAAAAATTCAATTAAATCCGAGTTAAAAGATAAGAAAATTTCATAAAGCCTTTAAAAAAGCATTTTTTATTTAAAGCCGACTTTACTTATAAGAATAGTTATGATAAATTCAAAATATTATTACGCTCGGGAGTGGATGACTTGCTTAAAGTTGAAGGATTGTATCATAAATTTGGTACACAAGAAATTTTGAAGAATATAAATTTTGAACAAGGAAAAGGTACTGTCACAACAATTATTGGACCAAGTGGATCGGGGAAGACGACGCTACTAAGAAGTTTAAATATGCTTGAAACACCATATAAAGGATTGATCGAACTCGGGAATTGTAAGTTCGATGTGGAAAATCATCAAAAGCAGGATGTTACGCGCTTAAGAAGTCAATCTGCAATGGTCTTTCAACACTATAATTTGTTTAAAAACCGTACAATTTTAGAAAACATTACAGAAGGTTTGATATACGGACAAGGAATGAAGAAGAAAGATGCTAAAGAGAAAGCTATGAAATATCTTAAGAAAGTATCTTTAGATGACAAAGCAGATGTTTATCCTGTTCAATTGTCAGGTGGGCAACAGCAACGAGTTGGTATCGTGAGAGCACTCAGTATTGAGCCCGAAGTATTGTTATTAGATGAACCAACTTCAGCACTTGATCCGGAATCTGTACAAGGTGTGTTAAATATTATTCAAGAAATCGCAAGCGAAGGTAGAACGATGGTAATCGTAACGCATGAAATCCAATTTGCGAAAGAAGTATCTGATCAAGTTGTGTTTATGGATAAAGGTGAAATTATTGAAAGCGGAACACCAGAAGCCGTTATTGATAATCCAGCGTCTGAACGTACGAGAAGATTCTTAAGTCGTTTAACACCAGTCGGATTGTAGGAGGTAAAGAATGAAGTATATTAAATTATTGATTTTGATGATGCTCATCATTTCTTTATCTGGTTGCGGCACAATCACGAAAGAAAATAACGGTAAAAAAGTAGTTAAAGTGGCTTTATCTGCAGAAGTTAATCCACCTTATTTATATATAGATAGTGATAATAAACCAGTCGGATACGATATGGATTACATGAAAGCACTTGAAAAGAAATTACCACAGTATGATTTTCAATATGAATTTGGAGAAGAAGAATCTAACGTGGTTGGTATTGGTGTTGGTAAATTTGATATGGGCATTAATTGGTTCTTCAAAACGCCTGAAAGAGAACAGAAATTCTTATATCAGAAAGAACCTTATGTTTATTCTTTAACAACACTTATTGTACATAACGATACAAATGATATTGAAACTTTAGATGACTTACAACATAAAAGACTGACGCCTATGTCACCAAGTGGCGGATTATATTCAATCTTAACAGGTTACAACAAGACACATAATAATCAAATCGACATTGATGAAATTCATAAAGTTTCAAATGGTGAGAATTTCAAAATGATCGAATCTAAAAGAAGAGATGCCATGTTCTTAAACTTAACAACTTACCAAGCAATTCAAAAAGAACTCAATGCAGATGTAAAAGTTGGTGGCGTTGTGTCAAAAGAATCTGTTCATATTTTATATAACAAGAAAAATAAGCAATTACAAAAAGATATAGACAAAGCGACTAAAGAATTAAAAGAAGACGGTACGCTAGAGGAATTATCTAAAAAATGGTTTGGATTTAATATATTTGATGATAAAGAGTCATTAAATGATATTAAAGACCGCTTATAAGGAGGAGACATATGGGAACAACTACTTGGCCAGATTTGTTTGTGCAAATACTGGATAAACTACCAATTACATTGTTAATAACCGTTCTTTCTCTTTTATTTGCGATGATATTGGGACTAGTATTAGCAGTTATTAGAATCAAAAAAATACCTGCACTATCCCAAATCGTAAAATTATATGTATCCTTTGTTAGAAGTACGCCACTTATATTACAACTATTTTTAGTATATTTTGCGTTACCGATCATATTGCAGTGGGTTTACATTGATATTAATCATTTTAGTAGACTTTTCTTTGTGATTTTGACATTCACGCTGCATACTGGTTCATATTTATCAGAAGTGATGAGAGCTGGATATAACTCTGTTGATAAAGGACAAATTGAAGCGGGGAAAACAGTCGGTCTTAATGATCGTACAATTTTATTAAGAATTATTATTCCACAAGGATTTAGAAATAGTTTACCAAACATCGGTAATCAAGTTATAGAACTGATTAAAGACACATCATTAGCGTTTACAATCGGTTTAATCGACATGATGGGACAAGTAAATTTAATTATCGGTAATAACTACGGACTAGGCATGTTTCCCGTATATGTCGCGATTTGCATCATTTACTGGGTTATCTGTATCATAGTCGAGTTTATCGTGATGCTTTTAGAAAAGAAATACAATATTCCATATCAAACTGAACAAATGAGGTGAGCAATTTGACGATAGATTTTCCTTTTATGTATGAACATGTTGGAGATATTTTAAAAGGTGTACCAACAACATTATTAATAGCAGTTGTCAGTATGGTAATTGGTTTAGTGATTGGTACTGCTTTTGCATTAATAAGACAAGCTAAGTATCCAGTTATTAACCAACTTATTGTCATATTTGTTTCATTCTTTAGATCGACACCACTTATTGTTCAGTTGTTTGCTTTTTATTATGGGACGCCTGTAGTCATAGAGTGGTTAAACAAAATGTGGCATTTGAATATTAATCCAGATGGCATAAATCCTTTAGCAATTGTATTATTTGTATTCACATTACATTCAGCTGCGTATTTGACAGAAGTGATGCGAGGTGGTTTACGAAGTGTTGATGATAAACAAATAGAAGCGGCACATACAGTTGGACTTAGAAAGCGTCATATACTCATGAGAATTGTGATACCTCAAGCTTTAGGTTATGCAATTCCGAACTTAGGTAATCAATTTATTGCTTTAATTAAAGGGACAGCAATCGCGTTTGTCGTACAAGTAACAGAAATACTTGCAATCAGCCAAATTATTGCTAACGATGGTTATCGTTTTGTTGAAGTATATATTATAGCAAGTGCAATATATTGGATTATGGCTATCTTTTTCGAATGGATTTTTGGCAAGATGGAAAACAGAGTTGGAAAGTATTTATATCAAACATAAAGCGCAAGGTCATAGATTATCATTTCCTAGGAAATTTTAACTATGACCTTGTTTTTTTATAACTTTACATCGTATAAGTGTATACTAATAGATAAATAAATATCGGGGGTGCACCATGATTGAAATCCGACCAGTAGAAATGAACGACGCAAGTGAATTATTAGATATAGATGTACGCAATAGAGCACTATTTGAATCATATTCAGCAGCAGACAGAAAAGATTCAGACTACCAACTCTATAATTATAGAAAAATTATCGATAAACATTTGCAAGATATGTCAGAAGATAAAGGCTATCACTATGTCATTGTACATAAAGAAGATAATAAAGTAATCGGAACGATAGATTTATTTGCAGTCGTCAGACACAATATTCAGAGCTGTATGATGGGTTATGCATTAGACGCAGCATATAACGGAAAAGGTATTACAACATTGGCAGCAAAAGAAGTCATTCGTATCGCATTTAATGAATTAGGATTCCATAGAGTTGAAGCGGGCGTACAACCAACAAATATAGGTTCAGTTAGAGTATTAGAAAAAGCAGGCATGACACGCGAAGGACTAAACAGATCTAACGTAAGAATCAATGGCGAATGGAAAGACCATTACCTATATGCCATCGTAAATGAAAACTATTAAAGACAGGTGAGTAGCATGGTGGTAGTAGGGCTGGGTGTTTATATATGTTTGTTATTATTGGCTAATTACTTAATTAAAAATGAAAATTTCTATATTATTCATACGATGTTTACAATAATCTTTATCTGTTTTAGCCAAATTCCTTTAATTTATTATGCAAAACTTGAAGGGGACTTAAATGCCATTGTATTGGTATTTGGATTGATATTTACAATACTGATGAGTGTATCGATGTTTCTACAAGTGATTTGTGATTTATTAGCTTATACGAATTTGTTTAAAACAAAAACCATAGATAAAATGTTCAAAATTGTATCTGATCCATTAGAGGTAGCTGGTAATGTAATCAAATCAGTTTGGTTATTACTATTAGGCATACATTTAATTCAAAACAATGACTATGGGATAGGATTATTAGTTCTAATATGGGGCATAACGATTGTCTATTATATTGGCATCTTTATAAATTATGTAACAAGATACAAGAAAGGCATTAGTCCAAATGTGATTTTCATAAATATTGAAACACTATTGATATTTTTAATTCTATTTATAAGAACTTTTGTTATATGAGCTGACTTTCTGGACCGATAAAATAAATTACCGGTCCAGAAACGAGAAATATGGACCGATAAAAATAAATTACCGGTCGAGAAATGAGAAATACGGACCGATAAAAAAATTTACCGGTCCAGAAATGAAAAATATGGACCGATAAATAAAATTATCGATCCGAAAATGAGATTACCAAGCCGATAAAATAAATTATCGGCCTGGTAATTTCCTTATACCACATAAAATGAAACAAGCGGAACCATAATCAACGATGGTTCCGCTTGTTCTGCTCCATTGTCCTGTTCCGCTTGTCCTTTTACCTTGAATCGGGTTGGTCTATTTTTCTGTGGTGATCTATATATAAACCAAGTGGTGTTAGTATGAATGAAAGTATGATATATGCCCAATTCGATGTATATATTTTAGGTCCTAATTGTAAATAGACGCCTGGTAAATAAAAGGCTAGTATCGTCACTACTAATGTCCCGAATATCAATATATTAGTAATCATGGTTGTCCAATTGGATTCGCTATATATTCGTATTTGAACGACTTTAAATATCATCCATATAAATATGAAAATCATCGTAAATCCTGTTACAAAGGTGATGAGGAATGTGTATAGATATGAGAATTCAACTTGTGTGAAGAATCCTGTGAATCCTCTTATGAATGAAAATACACCTAACAAAATAAGGATATGTAAGCCGATAAACTTAAATATATTCTGGAATGTTCTATTTGGCATATTTCTAATCATCGTGTCGGCATGTTTTTTTGGATCGTGATCAAAAAATTCCATGGCATGCATGCCGTCTTTTTCGGCGCTTAATAAATGATTAAGTATGTTGAGCAACATTTTCTCTGAGTCATATTCATTAATGCTCAAATTTGCACGTACGTATGTTATATAATTTTCGTAAACTTCTCTATCGTGACTATTGAGTCTTAATCGTTTTACGTTGTTTTCTATTATAAGGTCGCGTGTTGATTTTTTCATCAGCGTTTTCCTTTCTGTTATCAATAATTTTATTCTAACAAGTATTTTCTAATAAAACATTACAAATTTGAGGTTTATACTTTTTACAGATGATTCATTTTTCGATATTATTAAATGTAACAGGTGGTGTAGTCTTGGAGATCATGACATTATTTATTATCTTTTTAGTAGGGGTTTTTGCAGGAACGATTAATATCGTATCTGCTGGTGGCTCATTAATTGTTTTGCCATTACTTATATTTTTTGGACTACCAACAACTGTTGCGAACGCATCGAACAGGGTTGCGATTTTAGTTCAAAATTTATTAGCGTTATATGTGTTTTATATAAAAGGCATGAGAAATGTTAAGTTGAGCTTGATGTTAAGTGTGCCTGCTATTATTGGCTCTTTTATTGGCGTTCATTTCGCTATAAATCTCCCGGATGCTGTTTTTAACCGCATGTTAGGTATTATTATGCTTCTCGTTTTAATCGTTATGATTATTCCTACCAGATGGAAAGATACGCAAAATCAATCTGAAAAATTATCTGTCTTTAGAATTGTACTTCTCATTATTGTTTTTCTAGCACTTGGCATTTATGGTGGCATTGTTCAAGCCGCTGTAGGATTTTTATTTATTATAGCTTTAAATTTAATTATGCCAAGACTGACTTATGCGGAAGTTCAGTGTATGAAGACGTTAGTTATAACGATTTACTTATCATTATCTACTTTTGTTTTTATTTTTCAAGGTTATGTTAATTGGCCATTTGCCATAAGCTTAGCACTTGGTTCAGGTCTAGGTGGCTTTATAGGTGGTCGTTTAACAGTTTCTTTACCTGAAAAGAAACTAAAAATCATAATGTTTATTATTATATTTATTTTAGCAATTAAATTATTAATCGAAAATAATTAGGTAGGGTAAAAATGTTTGTCATAAAAAATATAGAAGATGACGTAACGATATATAGCATTAGTGAAATGGCTGCTTCTTCATTTAAAGATGAAAATCAAAGCTTGAGGCTTGCTACATCATTGGAATATGAAGCAATAAAGCGATCTCTTGAATATGAGAAGAGTGTTTTGAAAGGTGCTTTAATTCAAGATAAATGCATCGGTTTTATATGGGCGAAATATAATGTTCATGATCGAGAAGTTAAGATATACAACCTTCTCGTTGATAAAAGTCAAAGAAATAAAGGCATAGCAACCGCTTTGAAACGAGAAATAGAAAAGTGGGCGAAAGAAATGGGTGCGTATACCATCGTTTCAACAGTCCATGCTCACAATAAAACAATGATTCAAATAAATGAATCAATGGACTACGAAGTTGAAAAAGTTATTATGCGTAAAAAGTTATTTTAAACAGAAGAGAGGAATTTTATGGCCATATTTGAAGGTTTCTTATGGTTCATCATGGGTATCATCCTAAGTTCAATCATACATCATTATATTTCTAAGATACCTTTAAGTTTTGTTCAAATTATAATTGGTTTTGTTATATTCTTATCTCCAATTCCAGTTGAATTAAACTTTGAGTCAGAAGTATTTATGGTAGGGATTATCGCACCATTGCTATTTTTAGAAGGTATTTCGGTATCACGTTTCCATTTAGCGAGATATTTGAAACCCGTTATGTCTATGGCATTAGTGCTTGTATTCTCAACAGTTATTGGTCTAGGCTTCTTATTACATATTATCTGGCCAGAATTACCATTAGCTGCATGTTTTGCAATTGGTGCAATCGTGTCACCTACAGATGCGGTAGCCGTTCAAGCTATTGCGAAAGGCAAATTATTGCCTAAAGGTTCTATGACTATATTAGAAGGTGAATCTTTACTGAATGATGCTGCAGGTATCTTGTCATTTAAGATTGCATTAGCCGCATTAGTAGGTGGTTCATTCTCATTAACTGGTGCAGTTGGACAGTTCTTTATAACTGCAATCGGTGGCGCAATTGTTGGTCTTATTATTGGTTATGGTGTTGTACAATTACGTGTTTATTTAACTCGAAATGGGATTAATAACGGTAATATGTTGACGTTCATCCAGGTTATTACGCCGTTTCTAGTTTATATTATTGCTGAAACATTCCACTCATCAGGTATTATTGCTTCAGTTGTTGCAGGTTTAATTCACGGTGTTGAAAAAGACAGAATTGCTCAAGCAACGACGAAAGAGCAAGTAACATATAATCATACATGGGATTTACTGAGCTATTTATTAAACGGTTTTGTATTTATTTTATTAGGTTTCTTAATACCTGAAGTCATGATTAATATATTAGAAGAACCACAACATGAAATTATGCATGTTATTGGAATTACACTATTTGTAGCTGCATTAGTGTATCTATTTAGATATATTTGGGTACTTATTTCATATCCATATTTCTATTTACCAGAAAGTCGATTTTCTAAAATGTTAAATACGGGTAAAGATATTGCGCCAGAATCAGAAATAGATAAACCAAATCGCTTTAAATATGCGTTTATTATGACGGTTTGTGGTGTTCACGGTACCATTTCATTAGCAATCGCGTTGATGTTGCCATTTAAATTGTCAGAACACACTGATTTTATTTATCGCGATCATCTATTGTTTATCGCAACTGGTGTTATTTTAATCAGTCTAGTGCTCGCGCAATTAATATTGCCACTCGTTACACCAAAAGCTAAACCAAAAGATCAAAGTTTATTAACATTTAACGAAGCGAAAATTTTATTAATTGAAAGTGCATTAGAAAATCTACAAGAATTTTACAGTAAAGAAACAAGCTATATTTACGGTAAAATCACACGTAGTTATCATATGCAATTATCGTTCTTAAGAGAAAATGAAGAAAAAGACGAAGATATAAAAGAGTTAGAACGTATGCAACGCATTGCGATTGATACAGAATTCAATACTTTGGACAAACTCATTAAAGAAAATAAAATATCTCAAAGTACATTTGATAACTACAGACAAATTACTGAACGTTCATCAACATTTAAAAATGCTTCATTATATACAAAAGTGAAATTAATGTTGAAATTATTTATTAGACGTAGAAAAATTAAAACATTCATTAATGCTACAAGTTCACTTTCAATTGAAAGTAATATTAAAGAGATGAGATTTATCAGTAAAGAAGTGCATTACAATGTTGTTAAAAGATTAACTGAAGAAATGAATGACAACAATGAATTTGAAATTAGTATTGTATGTGATTCTTACTTAAACAAAGTTGAAAGATTAACGCCTGATTACTTTAAAGGTAATCACACTGCTGTATATACAGAAATGGAAATTTACGCATTAAGAATTCAAAGAGAAATGATTAATCAGTTAACAGAAGAAGGTAAAGTCAGTCGTTCAATGGCAATCAAACTAAGAGAATCTGTTAATTATGATGAAATGATTGTTCTCGGTAACAGCATATAGTTTGTTTTCAATAGATAGCTTACATGTTGTGTGGTAAAATGTTTAAGACTATATATAGGAGGCGACACCTATGAAGAAGGCACTTTTACTTTTGGTGAGCTCATCAATTATTCTAGCAGCGTGTGGCAATGATGATGAACAGAAAAATCTAGAACAAGAAATTAAATCTTTAGAGAAATCGACTAAAGATTATCAAAAAGATAAAAAGTCTTTAGAAAAAGAAAATGAAAAGTTAAAAGAAAGTATTAAAGATAAAGAAGAACAATTAAAAAAACTTGAAGATGAAGTGAAAAGTAATCAAACAGATACAGAAGAATCTAAAGATAGCAAAGAAGATTCTTCAGACAAAAAAGAAACTTCAAGTGCTGAAAGTAAAGAGGACTCAGCAAAAAAGCCATTTCCTAATACAATTCGAACGTCAACAAATGGAGATGTTGAACTCATTCATGATCTTAAAGATAAACATTTTCAATTTGAAGACAGTGGCATGAAAGTCAATATTGATCATTTGCAAATTTTCCAAGTGCATAACATGCCTGAAGGACAGGTCTTACTTTTTAACGGTGCAAAAAATGGTTATGTCGTGATGTATGAAGTGTTAACTGAAAATACGTCTAATCATAAGTTATACTATGATAATACGGCATCTATTCAAGATGGCAGTCATAAACAACGATCTGATTATGCATCATTTATACCAGATTCTCACAATGAAAAGTACATGAAAAAGTCTAAAGAAAATACAGATGAATATCAGCCTGGTGAAAAGACAAAAAGTTTAAAATCTATTCCAATTTCTCAAAAAGCCTATGAAGCGCTTAAAAATAACAAAGCTACTTTCAATATACACGGTGGCGTAAGTAAAACAGCTACATTTGATGATGCAACTGATAAAGTAAAATCATTTAAATTAGATTTATAGGTCGCGTTTAGATTGAATTGTATTAGGGAATAAACAACAAAGGATTATTTGAAAAGAGGGATGTCATCGTGCACGAAAAAGAATTTGTTCTGATTGAAGGCGGAAAAATGACATTATTAGAATTAGGTCATGAAATCGAAACAATCACAGGTCGAACATTACAATCAACAACAGGTGAGGTTAGAAGTTGGCCATCAGAAGCAGTAATTTTTAATCGCAAATCTAATATTAATCAAGTGACATATCGTTTTAACGACGTTAATGATTTGATTGATGCAACGATTGAAGTTCCTAGAGGCTTTAAAAATTATGATACTGATCCTGTAACAATTAAACTGCTAACATATATTAGAAAAGCATAAAACACATAACGGAGCGGGATGATGAAATCTTTTAAGTTTAAAAGATTTCTCACTCGCTCCATATTTTATACATAAGGAGAAATATAATGAAGTCTAAACTGTCTATATTGAGTTTAATAACACTGATTGTCTTTGTTATCGTGGGTTGTTCAAATGATGCAACTGAGAAAGAAGGCAAAGATGGAAAAATTGTATTATCACCTAAAAGTGATGACATTAAAGGGAAAGTCTTGTTTGATAGTGCACATGGACAAACAGCAGGCAGTGCAGATTGGGTCATCAATGGTGGCTTTTCTGATTTTGCTGATGCATTAACTAAAGAAAACTATGAAGTAACAGATTTAGGGTATAACCAATTATTAGATTATGACAAGATGAAAAAATATGAAGTCGTTGTTATTCCAGAGGCTAATAATCCACTTAAAGCGAGTGAACAAGATGCTATAGAGCAATATGTGAAGTCTGGCGGAAGTATATTAATGATTAGTGATCATTATAATGCCGATAGAAACTTTAATCGATATGATTCATCAGAAGTGTTGAACGGTTATAGAAGAGGTGCTTTTGATAATCCTACAAAAGGCATGAACGCTGAGGAAAGCTCGTCAGATAAGATGAAAGATGTTCAAAGTAGAGATTTCTTAAATGAAGTGTTTGGCTTAAGATTTAGATACAATGCATTAGGTAACATTAAAGTAGATGATTTAGCGGATGAAAAAGATAGCTTTGGAATTACTAAAGGTGTTAAAGCAGTATCGATGCATGCCGGTTCAACAATCGCCATTACAGATCCTAATAAAGCAAAAGGTGTCGCTTTTGTTCCTAAATTATCAAAAGATGATGCATGGAATCATGCTGTAGACCAAGGTATATATAATGGTGGTGGCCGCAATGAAGGTCCATATATTGCTGTGAGTAAAGTATCTAAAGGTAAAGGCGCATTCATAGGTGATTCTTCAATGGTAGAAGATAAGTCGCCAAAGTATAAACGTGAAGACAATGGAGAAACTAAAAAGACTTATGATGGTTTTAAAGAAGAAGATAACCAAAAAATGATTATGCAAATTGTAGAATGGTTAAATAAAAAAGATGACCAACAAGATTTATCATCTATGAATGTTCAACTTGATGAAAAAACGCAGTTGTTAAGTTTTGAACAACCAGAGAACAGTAGAGAAAATGAAAAAGAACCTTGGGGAACACCTAAACAAGGATATAAATGGTATGATTCCTCAACTTATGCATCTGGAAGTTATGGTGCAAACTCAGACAGTAAAAATAATAAAGCTGATCAATCAACAACATCTAGTTCAAAAGAACAAAATAATGATCAAACATCTAACAGTGACCAAGGCGCATTTGAAATGCCATCATCCGTTCAGAAACAAGAGAAATTTCAAATAACAGTCCATGTCGATGAATCGAAATTAGTAAATCATAAATTCCAGTTGTCTATCAAAAATAAAAACGGACAAGAAGTAGGTATGTTCGACGGACAAGCACCAGGTGTTTCAAGTTCAGTATCACCAAAAATTAAAAACGGTGTAACCGATTGGTATTTTAAATCCAAAATAGCAAACGAAGCAGATAACGAAGTAGAAGTTGAAGTCTTATCAGGCGGCAACGCGATAGCTAAAACGACATTGAATGTACAATAACGTGTGCTGTTAGGGACAGAATTCCGAGAAATGTCCGTAAGAGAGCGCTCATCTAATTACCAGAATTCAGAATAATGATAGTAAGCGGATTCTAACTACCACAATTCGGAATAATGGAAGTTACAGCGTTCTAATTACCAGAATTCAGAATAATGGAAGTTAGCGCCATCTAATTACCAGAATTCGAAATAATGGAAGTTAGGCGGTTCTAACTACCACAATTCGAAATAATGGAAGTTAGCGAGTTCTAATTACCAGAATTCGGAATTCTGACAGTTAGCACACTCTCCCAATAAATTTCATATAACGATAATGAAGCGTCTGGGCATAAGATTATGCTCCAGACGCTTTTTACATATAGATATTTGTAACTTTTTATTTAAATTTTTATTAATAATGTAAAATGCATTTTATTTGATGAAAGCGTTTTCCTAGATTAAAATTAAAGTGTAATTAATTTAAGGGAGGCGTTTTAATATGGCTTTTGAATATCCAACTGCAGCAAATGCAAAATACAAAGTTAAAGACAAGTATCAGAACTTTATCGGTGGTAAATGGGTGGATCCTAAAAATGGTGAATTCTTTGATAATGGATCGCCAGTAACTGGTGAAGTATATGCAAAAATTCCTCGTTCTACAAAAGAAGACATAGATGAAGCAGTTAAAGCAGCACATAAAGCACAAGTTGAGTGGGCGAAAAAATCGCCAGCTGAACATTCGCAATTACTCTTAGATATAGCCGATCGTATTGAAGAAAATTTAGAAGAATTAGCAGTTATTGAAACATTTGATAATGGTAAACCTATTAGAGAATGTCTAGCAGCTGATTTACCTTTAGTTGTAGATCATTTTAGATACTTTGCTGGTGTGGTCAGAGCAGAAGAAGGGGCAATCTCTCAAATTGACGACAATACAGTAGCGTATCATTTTAAGGAACCTATTGGGGTTGTAGGTCAAATTATTCCATGGAACTTCCCATTATTAATGGCTACTTGGAAGTTAGCGCCAGCAATCGTTACAGGTAATGCTGTTGTACTTAAACCAGCAGAACAAACGCCTGTATCTATTTTACATCTTATTGAACTAATTCAAGACTTATTACCAGAAGGCTTGATTAATGTTGTAAATGGTTTTGGTGCAGAAGCAGGACAAGCTTTAGCAACACATGAAAATATTAATAAAGTTGCATTTACAGGTGAAACAACTACTGGTCGTATCATCATGCAAAATGCGAGTCAAAACTTAATTCCAGTGACGCTTGAATTAGGTGGTAAATCACCAAATATCTTCTTCAAAGATATTATGGATGAAGATGATGACTTCTTAGATAAAGCTGTTGAAGGATTAGTAATGTTTGCACTTAACCAAGGTGAAGTATGTACATGTCCATCAAGAGCATTGGTACATGAAGATATTTATGATAAATTCATCGAAAAATGTATCGAACGTGTAAAACAAATTAAGACAGGTAATCCTCTAGATCCAGAAACAATGCTTGGTGCACAAACTTCACAAGAACAAGCTGAAAAAATTAAGAGCTATTTAGACATTGGTAAACAAGAAGGTGCAGAAGTATTAGTTGGTGGTAATGTAAGAGAAGAAGCTGGAGAATTAGAAAATGGTTTCTATATTGAACCAACGATATTTAAAGGCACACAAAATATGAGAATATTCCAAGAAGAAATCTTTGGACCAGTATTATCATTAGCAACATTTAAAGATGATGAAGAAGCTTTAGAAATGGCTAATGATACTCTATACGGTTTAGGTGCAGGTATTTGGACTAGAAACCAAAATAAAGCTTATCGCTTTGGTAGAGGTATCCAAGCAGGTCGTGTATGGGTGAATAACTACCATACTTATCCAGCACACGCTGCTTTCGGTGGTTACAAAATGAGTGGTATTGGCCGTGAGAACCATAAGATGATGTTAGAACATTATCAACAAACTAAAAACTTACTCGTGAGTTATGACGAGAAGCCTGCGGGACTGTTCTAAATGAATGAACAAGTCACTGCTACTGAAAAAGCCAAATCACTCATTAGAGAATTAAAGAAAACACATGGTGAAAACCTTATTTTTCATCAATCAGGTGGATGTTGTGATGGTAGCTCTCCAATGTTATTTGTTGAAGGAACATTAATTATTGGAGATGTAGATGTGAAATTAGGTGAAATTGAAGGTGTCCCATTCTATATGAATAATAAGCAATATGAATATTGGAAACATACGAATTTAGAAGTCGATGTTGTTGATGGAAGAGGCGGTATGTTTAGTATAGAAGGCCCAACAGGGAAGAGATTTCACATTAGAAGTTCAGTAAGATCATAATTTTTTGAAGGATGTGCTAAAATATTAGTACATCCTTTTTAATATGATAAAGGTTGGGTGAATGAAATGAAACATTACATTGAAACAAAACGTTTAATACTTAGAAATTGGAAAGACGAGGATGTTGCATTATTTCAAAGTATGAATGCAAGTCCTGAAGTAAGAAGATACTTTCCAGATATATTGAGCTATCGTGCGACTGAAAATATGATTGAACAAATGAAATCAGTCATCGATCAACATGAAATTGGTCTATTTGCTGTGGAATTAAAAGAAACTAAAAGCTTTATCGGTATGGTAGGTTTGAATTATATTCCAGAAGGTAGCGAATTAAGTTTCCCAGAATTACCTTTTTATGAAATAGGTTGGCGAATGGATAAGGATGTATGGGGTAATGGGTTAGCGACAGAAGCGGCGGAAGCGGTATTAACTTATGCTAAATCAAAAGGTATCGATGAAGTGTATAGTTTTACGTCAGAAATTAATAAACCTTCCAGAAGAGTTATGGAAAAATTAGGAATGAACCATATTAGGAATTTCTTGCATCCAAAAGTCATACATGATGATGATTTAGCAGCACATGTTTTATATCATAAAGTATTGTAAGGAGTAGATGATATGATCGTTATTAGTGCATGTTTAGTTGGAGAAAAAGTAAGGTATGATGGTAACCATAAGTTGGATTTATTCTATAAGAATTTAATAGATGAGAAGAAAGCGATTAGTATTTGTCCTGAAATATTAGGTGGCTTACAAGTTCCAAGAGAACCAGCAGAAATCATCGGAGGAGATGGTTATGATGTGTGGAATGATCAAGCAAAGGTCATGACTGTTACAGGTCGTGATGTCACAATACAATTTAAAGAAGGCGCTAAACGTGCACTCTCTATTATTAAAGATTTAAATGCCAAGACGGTTATTCTGAAAAGTGATAGTCCTTCATGTGGTAGTACAGTTATATACGATGGTACATTTACGGGAAATAAAAAAGAAGGTGTCGGTGTCACGACAGCCCTCTTTACATTAAATGATATTAACGTCTATGATGAAAAAACATTTTTAACTATTTTTGATAATCACGAAGTTTAACGGGTTGTGCCATTTTCATACCACTAAATAAATCATCGATATTTTCTTTAATAATCGCTAAATTTTTATAATCTGAACTGATAAATTCAGTCGATATTAAATGATCAATCATTAAACTTAATGGATTGAAAAACTGTTTAGTATTTAATGCACCAATTGGTTTGTGATGTAGTCCTATTTGAGACCATGTATAAATTTCAAAGAATTCCTCTAAAGAACCAGCACCACCAGGTAACATAATGAATGCATCAGCCATATCAGACATCATTTGTTTTCTTTCATGCATTGTTTCGACAACATGATATTCTGATAAATATTCATGAGCGATTTCACGTTCTCCTAAAAATCTTGGCATTACGCCAATAGCAATACCATCATGGTCAATGACACCATTGGCTACTGCTCCCATCATGCCAGTTGATCCGGCACCATATACTAATTCATATTTATTTTCGGCTAAATATTTACCTAACGCATAAGCTTGTTCTGTATAAATTGGGTCATTTCCCTTACTTGCACCACAGAAAACAGCAATTTTCTTCATATATATTACTCCTCTCACATATGTAGTATAATAACTTAAAAGATACTTCTATTATTTAAGAAGGGGGTATAACTGTGAATATATTTTTAATGGTCGTGCTTATTGTGCTTATTTCATCAGTAGCGGGTCTTATAAAAAACCATCAAAGTAAAACGGTTAGAATAGAAAAAATTAAATCCCAACGTGTAAAAGATGAATTAGAGCTTGAAAAATTAAAGCATGAGAACTATTTATTAGAAACAGATAAGATGCGTTTAGAATTAGAACAAATGAAAGAAATAGATAAAGTTAATTTAGAAAAAGCTAAAAAACAAATGATAGAATAATAACATTCTGGACGATTATCATTGTCCAGAATGTTTTTTTATTAATTTTGATAGAAATTCTGAAAAAACTTTATGGTCTTCTTGTGTGAGTTTTTTAGGTCCTTTCGTTCTACCACCTTGTTGACGTACTTGAGCAGAAATGTGTCTTTGCGTTAACAGTTGTTCAATATTTTGAGATGTATACTCGTAACCTTTATGGTGGATAACGTGAAGGGCTTTATTTAATAAAAGACTCGCTAGTCCATAATCTTGCGTCACAACGATATCATCTGGTTGCGTCAATTTGACAATTCTAAAGTCTGCACTATCAGCACCATGATCAACATAAATTGTTGAAACATAATCAGGATATTCCGTTAATGAGAAATGGTTAACACTTCTAATAATAAGAACAGAGATGCCTGTATGTTGAGTTAAGCGAATGATATCATCCGTAACTGGACAAGCATCTCCATCTATAATAATTCTGTTAATCATTTATTGCGACGAAATCTTTTTTTAGATTTTTTATGTTCAGATGTATGTTCATCATATGGAAATTGACTGATATGTTGAGACATAGACGATTTATGTTGATTAAATAGAAGATGACTAGATTTTTCTTGTTTCTCATTTCTAACTCTTTCATTGACTAATTCTTGAATGTTTGGTTTTGCTTGTTTAGAGCTTACGTCGTTGATTGATTTTGCATTACTGCTTTGTGTAGTTGCTGTGTTCATTTGATGTGCCTCATATTTCTTTATTTCTTTAATGTGTTCTTCTTTGTTTTGTTGCTCTAATTTTTGTTCTTCTTGTTCACGTGCTTCGATATTACTTTGTAACTTTTTATCTAACTTAGATACATCTTTTTTGTTTTCTTTTTGAAGTTTTTTACCTTTTTTAGCTTGTTGTTCTTCAAGCTTTTGGTAGTGTGTTAGTTCTTTAATACGCGCTTTTTTATTTTCTTTTTGTGCTTTTTCTTCTTCTTTATTACGCGCATCAATATTTTTTTGAAGTTTTTTATCTAAATGATCAATTTCTTTTTGTTGTTGTTTTGCTTCTTTTTGCTCTTCTTTAAAAGGTTGTTTCATTTGTTTGTTGTACTCATATAAACGTTTCTTTTGAACGACATATGATTTTACAGGTTGTGTTTTTTCTGCAACTTTATCTTTCGTTTCGATTGTTTTATCTTTTACTTTATATGAAAAATCAACAGTCGTCTCAGTTACATGTTTAACATCTGGATGTTCTTTTATTTTTTTGCGTTCTCTAATTAATGGAACTAATACAAGTGGTAATGTGTTAACAATTAATTTAACTTTATCATTCATGAGTCATTCCTCCGTAGTTATTTCTTATAATATATCTTACTCCAATACCCTATATCATAATCTTCAAACGATTGGTATGATGTGTTAGCCGATATTCTGACCAATTCCAAAACCGAAATATGCAATAGCAATAATAATAACTAAAATAATACGATAAATCGCAAAAGGTATTAATTTTACTCTATTAATCAGTTTTAAGAATAATTTGATTGAAATCAGTCCAAATATAAATGATGCGATAAACCCTACAATATAGAAAGGTATTTGATCTAATGTTATAAATTGTAGATTTCCAAGTAATGCTTTTGCACTTGCTGCAAACATAATAGGTACGGCCATGATAAATGTAAAGTCAGAAGCTGCCTTGTGATCTAACTTTAAGAAGACACCTGTTGAAATAGTTGAACCTGAACGACTAAATCCTGGCCATAATGCAATTGCTTGAGATAGACCAATTACAAATGCTTTTGGATAGTTCATATCATCTACTTTGTGTGGATTTGTGACGCGTTTAGAATAGATATCCGCACCAATCATATATATAGCTCCAAGTAATAAACCGATTAATACAGTTGGGACACTAAATAAATGTTCTTCAATGAAATCATCAAATAATAGTCCGAGAATACCAGCTGGTACAAGCCCGACAATAATATGTGACAATTTTAATTTTCTTTTTTGTTGTTCATTTTGTTTAATATGTAACATTTCAAAATATCGATTCCTAAATATCCATGCTGCTGCAAGGATTGAACCTAATTGGATCACAACTTTAAATGTGAATGCTGATTCGCTTCCAAGAAAGGCTTTAGATTTTAACCACATATCATCTACTAAAATTTGATGACCTGTAGATGAAACAGGTGCGAATTCTGTTAAACCTTCAACAATACCTAATATAATGGCTTTTATTAATTCTAATATAAACATAGCTTTGCTCCTCTGTTTTTATGAAAGTCTGTGGTTATCTAGAGACAATCACCGTATCATCATTGTACCAAATATTACATTGTAATATGCTAATATTTAATAATACATTTTAGTTTATTTTTTTCGTAAAGGCGTTATAATGGAACAAGGTGGTGAGATTGTGAAAGATTTAACAAAGTATAGTATGCATTATAAAACGTTGCAAATATTTATGTTTCTCGCTTCGTTTCTATTAAGTTTAACAGTCGTATTTCAAAATATATATTTAGGAAAAATTATTAACCAAATGCTCGTCGTAAAATCAATTGGGCAACAACTTTATTTATGGCTAGCAATCTTGCTCATTGTATTGCTTTTAAGAGCATGCTTTAACTACCTTAATCAATTATCAGGACAAAAACTTTCATATAAAGTTAAAAGAGATGTTAGACATCAATTGATAAATAATGAAACAGATAGAACTAAAATAACAATGATTACTGAAGTGGTTGAGGGTATACATCCTTTTTATGAATCTTATTTGCCTCAAGTCTTCAAATCAACCATTATCCCAGTATCGATTATCGTTACATTACTCTTTATTCATTGGCCAGCTGCTTTAATTATGATGATTACAGCGCCGTTTATTCCGCTGTTCTATATTGTATTTGGACTGAGAACTCGTGATAAAGCGAAAGATCAAATGCAATCGTTAGATCAATTTGCGGCAGAATTTATAGATTTAACAAAAGGTCTCGTATCGTTAAAACTTTTCAATCGTACACATGAAACGACTGAAAAAATTTATAAATCAAGTACGTCATTTAGAGATTTAACAATGGAAATTTTGAAAAGTGCCTTCTTATCAGGCTTAATGTTGGAATTTATCTCGATGCTTGGAATAGGTATTGTTGCACTAGAAGTAGGCTTAAGATTAATCGTATTTCATGATGTATCTTTTGTAGTTGCCATTATTACTTTATTATTAGCACCAGAATTTTATAATGCGATTAAAGATTTAGGACAAGCTTTCCATACGGGTAAACAAAGTGAAGGTTATATTGAATTGATTGAAGAAATGAATAATGAAGAATCTATACAAGCTTCAAACATTCATATTGATTCAAATATTAAAGATGATGATATCATTCAATTTGATCATGTGTCATTCACTTACCCAGAACGTAAAGATTTTGCATTTGATCAAATCAATTTAAGTATAAAAGAAAATCATCATACTGCAATTATTGGACCGAGTGGTGCAGGTAAATCGACATTAATTAAACTTATGTTAAATGAATTGAATCCCAATGAAGGTAAGATTATTTATAAAAAACCACTAAAAATGGGTTATCTATCCCAAAGACCTTATATTTTCAGCGCATCTTTGTATGAAAATGTCACGATGTTCCAAAATTATGATGAAAATCGTGTTGACGAAGTGTTAACTGAAGTGGGCTTATTTGAAAAAGTAAAGCTGTTATCTAAAGGTATGCATACGATGATAGGTGATGGTTATGAAATGTTGTCTGGTGGAGAAATGAGAAGAATAGAACTAGCCAGATTACTATTACTTGATCCAGATGTGGTTATTTTTGATGAACCAACAACTGGATTAGACATTGAAACAGAACAACTTATCGTACAAACTGTTAACCAATTTGCGCATCAAAAGACTGTTCTCACAATCGCACATCGAAAAGAAGTACTGAGATATGCCACTGATTATATAGAAATTCATAATGGAACCGTTCAATCATATGATGCATCTCAAAAAGGTGGTGGGATGTCATGAAAAAATTAAAAATTAAATTTGATAAAGACTTCTATCTTTCTATTGTAATAGGCGTCTTTGGCATGTTAACTGCACTTGGAATGTTTGCTTTAAGTGGATATATGATATCTAAAAGTGCGCTTGGAACACCTTTATATGCATTAATGATTTTAATTGTATCTATTAAGTTATTTGGTTTTGTTCGTGCAATAACTAGATATTTCGAAAGATTATATTCGCATCGTTCTACATTTACAATGTTGAGAGATATACGTGTTAACTTGTTTAATCAACTCATTCCAATCGTTCCAAACGTATTTAGAAGATACCGTTCGAGTGACTTATTAACGCAAATGGTAAACCACGTTGAGCGATTACAAAATATTTTACTCAGAGTATATTATCCACCAATTGTTATTATTATAACGACATTTATAACAATACTCGTGATGATTAATTTCAATATATATGCCGGTGTGATTATAGGACTTTCAATGTTGATGTCAGTCATCATCATCCCTTATTTATCAGCTAAAAGAGCTGAAAGTTTGGCTGAAGCTGTTCAACAAAGTGAAGAAGCATATGTTGCTGAATACTTTGATTTTGAAAAAGGACGTTCAGAATTAAAAAGATTCCAACAATATCGTGCATTTAAAGAGAAAGTGTTAAATAAACAATATCAATATGAAGATAAAAAATATAAAGAACAGAAATTTTTGAGTTCTTATGACTTTATGCTGAACTTATCATCGATGGTGAGTATTTGGTGTATGACTATTTTATGTATTTGGCAAATACAAGATGGTGTATTAAACGCTGTATTCTTTGCGAGTATATTAATGATAACAATTACGTTATTTGAACAAGCTATCCCGATGACTAATGTTGCTTTTTACAAAGCGGATACAGAGCGAAGTCTTAAAAATATTGAAGAAGTCATCAATCAATCATTTGACGTTCCTCAAGAACATTCAGTTCAAAATCATGCATTGTATAAAGCAGAGAATGTAATGTTTAAATATGATTTTCAAGAAAGAGAAACTTTATCTCAAATTAACTTTGAAATAAATGAAGGAGATCATGTAGCTATTATAGGTCCTTCAGGTTCAGGTAAGACAACAATGCTTAATATATTAATGGGATTATATAGTGTGAATGATGGCAGTTTATCCTATAAAAGTGAGCAGTTGTCTCATGTGATTCAAGAAGATTATGTGAATGAAATCAATACAATGTTGCAACATAATCATTATTTTGAAGGAACAGTAAGAGAGAACTTATTAATAGAAGCAGAAGATGAACTGATGACAAACGTTCTTGCTGCCGTAAATTTAAATCATTTAAACTTAGATCAGCAGCTAACTAAAAACGCTGAGAATATTTCAGGTGGGGAACGTCAACGTTTATCATTAGCAAGATTATTGTTAAGAAAAGCACAAATATGGTTGCTTGATGAACCAACAGCTTCATTAGATGAAGAAAATGAAGAAAATGTTATGAATCTCTTATTAAATAAAGATGATACAATTGTGATTGTGACGCATAACTTGAAATATTTACAAAACTTCGATCATATAATCGTCATGAATGAAGGACATATTATAGAGCAAGGTAATTATACACAACTCATTAATGAACAAGGTTATTTATATAAAGTCATTCAATATAATGAGCAATTAGAATAAATACTAGATAAAAAATAAGCATATCACTTTAAACTGAGTATTCAGTTGCGTGATATGCTTATTTATTTTGAGCAAGATGATAGATGCTTGCTGTATTATTTTTCTTGATTGATTTTATCTACATTATTGATCAATTTTTGTAATAAGTTGTTTAATTGATTAGTTTCTTCATCATTTAACTCTGATACATCTTGAATTAAATGTGAAGCTTGGTTTAAATGTGGTTTCATTTGTTCACTTTTTTCTGTTAGATGAACAAACACTTCTCTTTGATCTAATTCAGAACGTACACGTTTAATTAAATCTAAATTTTCCATTCTTTTTAATAAAGGGGATACAGTACCTGTATCTAGGGCTAAGTCTGTTACAAGCTTTTTGACATTGACCGGTGCGGTTTCCCATAAAATCGTTAATACTAAATATTGTGGATATGTAATATTGTACGTCTTGAAAATTTTGTTTGAATAATAGCGGTTAACTTGTCGTTGCGCATTATACAAATTAAAACACAATTGGTTTTGGATATCTAATTTATCCGGCATAATCTTTCCCCCAAACTACAAATGCAATGGTTCATTATTTTTTTTGAATTTTCCTAATTCATTATATAATGAATATTTTTATTTTGTAAATATTTTAGTGATGTGTAATTTATAATATTTAAAGTATAAGTTATAGAATGAACTTTAAGTCTTTGTAGTTTCTGAGCTTATATCATATAATTACAGAAAGGTGGTTTGAATATGAGTCAAAGTATGAAGAATAAAAATAAAATGGCAGTAACAATTTTGACAGGTTTTTTAGGTAGTGGTAAAACAACATTACTTCAAAGACTCATCATGAAAGCAAAGGAATCTGGTCAAAAGGTCGCAATCATTATGAATGAATTTGGTTCTTTTGATGTTGATAGTAATTTGTTAGGTGATGATGTCTCTACTCAAAGTTTATTAAATGGTTGTATATGCTGCTCATTGAAAGATGATATTGAAGTTGAATTACATAATTTATATCATAAAGACCAGCCTGATCTTGTATTAATTGAAGCTACTGGTATTGCGCATCCTGTAGAAGTAGTAGATGCATGTCAAAACCCTACATTAGTAGATAAAGTTGAAATGCCAACAATTATTGGTGTAATGGACGGGAAAAGATATTTAGAAAGATCGAGATATACCGTTCAGACGAAACAATTAATGGAAGAACAAATGTTATATTCACATTTGATTATTATTAATAAGTCTGATGAATTATCTGATGAAGAAAAAGTATCATTAGAAACGTCATTACAATCGATCAAGCATCAACCAGTGCTACACTTTACGCAGTTTTCAAATATTGATGGTGTTGAAATACCTGTAAATGAGGCTTTGTCACTTCAAACTAAACATAGTCATCATCACGGTATTCAATCTATAAATTATACATTTAGTGGTCCGATAGAAATGGAATTATTAATGAATTTCTTAAGACAATTACCTGATTCGATTCTTAGAATTAAAGGATTTCTCAAATTTAGAGAAGAACCAGAACAAACTTATTTATTTCAATATGCATTTGGGGTACCTCAATATGAACCAGAAATAATGAATATGACTTTAACAATTGTCATAATAGGTGAATCTATAGATAAAGCAAGTATTCGTAACAAGTTAGATATGTTGAATTTTTCTTAGGAGATGATGGGATGGAAAGAATTCGTATAAATAAACATGTTAGTTACTCTAGAATTGTACATGGTTTTTGGAGATTGAATGAATGGGGTTATAACAATCAACAATTAAATGATTTCATACATGAAATAGTTGATAGAGGCATTACAACAATGGATCATGCGGATATTTATGGTAATTATACATGTGAATCATTATTTGGTGATGCATTAGCATTAACACCTAATTTAAGAGAAAAAATTGAAATCGTCACAAAATGCGGTATTATTTTACCGAATGATCAAATTGCTAAAAATACTGGTCATCGATATGATCAAAGTTATGATCATATTATTGAATCAGTTGATAAATCGCTATTAAATCTTAAGACGGATTACATCGATACGCTACTGATTCATCGTCCATCGCCATTAATGGATCCAGATGAAGTGACGCGTGCAGTGATGCATTTAGTTGAACAAGGAAAAATAAAAGCATTCGGTGTTTCAAACTTTAAATGTAATCAATATGAATTATTAAATGAAAGTTTGAAGAAAGAAATGTCCCATATCTCAGTCAATCAAGTTGAAGTATCACCATATCAACTTGAAAATATTGAAGATTGTACATTAAATAGAATGTTGCAACATGATGTTAAAGTAATGGCATGGAGTCCATTAGCTGGTGGTAAATTATTTGATCAAACTGATGAAAAAGCAAGACGCATTATGTCAGTTATACAACCATTAGCAGAAAAATATAACGTATCAGTGAGCACGGTCATTTACAGTTGGTTACTCAGATTGCCATCAAAAGTAATGCCAATTGTAGGCTCAAGTAAGATAGAAAGAGTTGACGAAGCTGTAAATGCTACGAAATTACAATTAACAGATCAAGAGTGGTTCGATATTTATGTCGCATCACGTGGTGAAGATATATTATAGTATGATAATGATATAGAAATGAGGCTAGAACCAATATACAGGTTCCAGCCTCATTTTTTAGATTAATATTTATTTTTCTAGTCTGTTTAATGTAATTTCTCCTAAAGATTTTGCTGCAACTTGCAAGCAATCTTCATTCACTTCAAATTTAGGGTGATGATTCATATATGGTTCTGTTACGCCTTCTGGTTTACTGCCTACAATGTAGAATGAACCAGGAATTTTTTGTAGGTAGTATGCAAAGTCTTCTGAACCTGTAACTTGAGGTATTTCAACTAATTGTTGGAAATAGTCACCTTTACTATTTGATAATATTTCTGCTACTTTATCAGTTTGTTCTGGGTGGTTGTAAAGTACAGGATAACCAAATTGATAATCTAAGTCGTATTCAATATCGAAGCCAACTGCAACACTATCTGCAATTTTTTTGATTTCTTGATACATTGTTTCTTCTAATTCAGGGTTTAAATATCTAGCAGTACCTTTGATTGTGACTTTATCTTGAATAACGTTGTATCCACCTGGTGCTTCGAATGCACCAATCGTAACGACACCCATATCTAATGGATCAATACGTCTTGATACAATCGTTTGAATAGCATTAACAAAGTTTGTCCCAGCAACTAATGCGTCATGTGTTTTGTGTGGACTTGCTGCATGTCCGCCTAAACCATTAATCGTCAACTTGAATGTTGAACTTCCTGAGAATGAAGGTCCTTTATTGTAACCAATAAATTCAGGTCCAGCTACTGGAACGATATGGATACCATAAACTTCATCTAAGTCATCAAGTGCACCAGATTCTACAAGTGCTTTAGCACCACCAGGAGGTTTCTCCTCAGCATGTTGGTGAATGATTTTAACTGTGCCAGGTAATTCTTCTTTAATTTCAATAAGTGCATCTGCAAGCCCCATTAAATAAGCAGTATGAGCATCATGGCCACAAGCATGCATAACACCTTCATTTTGTGATTTGAAAGGAACATCTGTTTCTTCAGTTATAGGTAAAGCATCAAAGTCAGCTCTTAAACCAATCGTTCTACCTTCTTGACCACCTTTAATTTCTACAATAATAGCATGTTCTTTTTCTAAAGGTTGTGTTACTTTAACATCTTTGCCTTCGTAAAATGATTTAATATATTCAGCAGTTTGCGCTTCTTCAAATGATAGTTCTGGGTGTTGATGCAAATGCCTTCTAATATCAATCATGTCACTTTCTTTCTTTTCAATTAGGTTAAAAAACTTTTCTTTTAAATTATTCATGATTTACCTCCTAAAATTATACTAGAAAAGTATAACAGTAGTCTTTTACTGTATAAAATGATTGAACTTATAAAACAACTAAAAATTTTTGGTTGATTTTGGTCGAAAGTGAACGAAAGTGATTGACATTAAAATGAAAACGTTTTATTATGTAGAGGAATAGGGGAGATTGTATGTTAACGACTGAAAGACATCAATTAATATTAGAAGAGATTAATCTACGGGAAACAGTATCTCTACAAGAACTTATTAATTTGACGAATTCAAGTACATCAACAATTAGGAGAGATTTATCTCAACTTGAAGAAAGAGGTATGCTCAAAAGAGTTCATGGTGGTGCAACTCAAATAACAAAGCGCCATGAAGAGCGTAATATGACAGATAAAGAATCGCGACATCAAGATGAAAAACGAGAGATTGCACGATTAGCTGTCAGTCAAATTTCAGATGGGGATACGATATATTTAGATGCTGGGACAACTACTTTAGAAATGATTCCGTTCATTACACAACAAGATATTATCGTTGTGACAAATGGGTTAACACATGTAAGACCGTTATTAGAAAAAGGCATTTCGGTTTATATGACAGGTGGAGAAGTAAAGGCAACGACATTTGCGAATATAGGTGTAAATGCAGTTAAATCTCTTGAAAGATATCGTTTTGACAAAGCTTTTATTGGTATGAATGGCATTGATTTGAATTATGGGTTAACGACACCAGACCCGTATGAATCTGAAATGAAAGAAAAGGCTATTCATTTAGCATCTCAAGTATATGTCTTGTTAGATCATTCTAAATTTAATGAAGTATCGTTTGCGGAAGTTACTTATGAGAAATCTATAGAAATATTAACTTCTCACAAAGCGATTCAAACATTAAATAATTTAAATCAATTTAAAGAAAAATATAACATTAACGGAGGACTAAAATGATATATACAGTTACGTTTAATCCATCAATTGATTATGTAATGTTTACCAATCAATTTGAAGTAGGTGAATTAAACAGAGCACATGAAACAAACAAGTTTGCGGGTGGAAAAGGTATCAATGTTTCTCGAGTACTTCAAACATTAGATATCAAAAGTACAGCAACAGGTTTTATAGGTGGATTTCCTGGAGATTTTATTAAAGATGCACTTAATCAAGCAAACATCTTAACTGACTTTGTAGAGGTTAAAGATGATACAAGAATCAATGTGAAATTAAAATCTGGTTTAGAAACTGAAATCAATGGTCCGGGACCTAATATTGAACCTCATAACTATGAAGAATTTTTAACGAAAATGAAAAATACGCAATCAGAAGATACGGTTATAATTGCGGGCAGTGTGCCAAGTTCATTACAAAATCCAGTCTATCAAGAAGTAGCAGAGATACTTAAACAGACTGGTGCGAATTTAATCGTGGATGCTGAGAAAGATTTGATGAAATCAGTACTAGCGTATAATCCGAAATTTGTTAAACCAAATAAACATGAATTAGAAGAGATATTTGATAAACAAATTGAAACGGATCAAGAAGTTATTGAATGTGCTGAGCAATTATTGAATGAAGGTGCTCAAGCAGTCATTGTTTCACTCGGTGGAGAAGGTGCCATTTATGTGGATCAACAAACACGATTAAAAGCCATCGTACCAAGTGGTCAAGTTGTGAATACAGTTGGTTCAGGAGACAGTACTGTTGCTGGTATGGTAGCAGGATTAGAAGCAGGCAAAGACATAGAATCAGCATTTAAATTAGCAGTAAGCTGTGGTACAGCAACAGCATTTAATGCGGATTTAGCTAATAAAGAAGACATAGAAAAAATAATTTCTAAAGTAATCATTAAACATGTTTAAAATAGGGAGGTTATTAAAATGAGAATTACAGAACTATTAACGAAGGAAACCATTGCAATGGATCTTTCTGCAACAAGTAAAGATCAAGTCATTGACGAGTTAGTTGCGCAATTAAACAGCGCTGGGAAATTAAGTGATGAGGCAACTTTTAAAGAAGCGATTCATGCAAGAGAGTCACAAAGTACAACAGGAATTGGTGAAGGGATTGCGATTCCTCATGCTAAAACAGATGCTGTACAATCTGCAGCAATTGCTTTTGGTAAATCTGTTGAAGGTGTAGATTATCAATCATTAGATATGCAACCAGCTCATTTGTTCTTTATGATTGCTGCTCCAGCTGGTGGTGCACAAACGCATTTAGATGCCCTTGCTAAACTTTCAGGCATTTTGATGGATGAAGATGTAAGAGCAGAGTTATTACAAGCGAAAAGTAAAGAAGAAGTATTAAATATCATTAATAAGCATGATGATGAAGCTTCAGATGAAACTTCAGAAGCAGCAACTGTAACGGATGCAGAAGCGGATTCAGAAAAAGGACTTGTATTAGCTGTAACAGCATGTCCTACAGGTATTGCACATACTTATATGGCTGCGGATGCATTGAAAAATCAAGCTAAAAAAATGGGTGTACCTATTAAAGTTGAAACAAATGGTTCAGGCGGTATTAAAAATCACTTAACAGATGAAGAAATTGAAAAAGCATCAGGTATCATTGTAGCTGCAGATGTGCATGTTGAAACAGATCGTTTCGATGGTAAAAATGTAATTCAAGTTCCGGTTGCTGATGGTATTAAACGTCCAGAAGAATTAATCAATATGGCTCAAGATACATCTCGTAAACCATTCGTAGCTAAAGGTGCGAAACAAAGTAGTGCTGCTAGCAACGAAAAACAAAGTGTATCTAAGACGATATATAAACACTTAATGAATGGTGTTTCTAATATGTTACCACTTGTTATATCTGGTGGTATCTTGATGGCAATCGTATTCTTATTTGGTGAAAACTCATTCGATCCAAAGAGTGGACAATATAACGAATTTGCAGCTAATTTATGGTCGATTGGTAGCGAAAGTGCATTTAAATTAATCGTGCCTATTTTAGCAGGTTTCATCGCTAGAAGTATTGCAGATAAACCTGGTTTCGCATCTGGTTTAGTTGGCGGTATGTTAGCAGTAGCGGGTGGTTCAGGATTCTTAGGTGGTATTATCGCTGGTTTCCTTGCAGGTTATTTAACAGAAGGTATCAAATATGTGTTTAAGAACTTACCTCAAATGTTTGAAGGTTTAAAACCTACATTAATTTATCCAATTTTATCAGTATCACTTACTGGATTACTTATGGTGTATGTGGTGAATCCACCAACAGCATGGTTAAACAATTTATTATTAGATGGATTAAATAACTTATCTGGTTCTAATATTATGTTATTAGGTTTAGTAATTGGTGCAATGATGGCAATAGATATGGGTGGTCCATTTAATAAAGCGGCATATGTATTTGCGACAGCAGCGTTAACAGAAGGAAATGCAGCAGCAATTACAGCAGCTATGGTTGGTGGTATGATTCCACCAATTGCAATTGCAACAGCGATGTTAATCTTTAGAAAGAAATTTACTAAAGCACAAAAAGGTTCTATTATTCCAAACTATGTGATGGGATTATCATTCATTACAGAAGGTGCTATTCCATTTGCAGCAGCAGATCCATTACGTGTCATTCCATCAATGATGGTTGGTTCAGGTATTGGTGGAGCGTTAGCTTTAGGATTAGGTTCAAGAATTCAAGCACCACATGGCGGTATCTTTGTTATATTCGCAACTGACTTCGGTCATGTATTACAAACATTACTAGCAGTAGTTATCGGTGCATTAGTTGCAGCAATTATTTATGGTGTTATTAAACCTAAATTAACAAAAGAGCAACTTGAAATCGCAGAAGAAGTAGAATAATCAATATATCGTATTAAATTAAAAGCTGTTTACAGAGTTGTGACTTTGTAGACAGCTTTTTTTAGTCATTGCTTTAAATCCTCGGCCAAAAGTATGATGCTGATTTAACATGTTTAAAATTGAAAAGTTGGGGAAATTTTTATATGATTAAATTAAATTATTATAATATGTAGAAAATGGTAAACATAGGGAAAGATGTGAACAATGTTATATTACAAGACAATTATCAAATCAAATGACGCAGAATGGGTTACGTTGATACACGGAGCTGGTGGTAGTTCTTCGATTTGGTTTAAACAAATGAGATATTATAGGAAACATTTTAATATATTACTCGTAGATTTAAGAGGACATGGGAAGTCTGCGAATAAAGAATGGAAGAAAAATGATTCATTTGAACATTTAGCAAAAGAAGTTGTAGATGTATTGGATCATTTAAATATAGACAAGACACATATTATTGGTATGAGCCTTGGCACAATTGTTGGCCAAACTATGGCGCAATCATATCCGGAGAGAATAACGACATTGGTTTTAGGTGGGGCCATCATTAATGTGAATTTAAGGACTAAATTCTTGTTAGCAATTGGCCGTACGATTATGAACTTTGTACCGTATATGTTGCTTTATAAATTATTTGCTTACATCATTATGCCTAGGAAAGCTCATGAAGAATCAAGATTAAGATTTGTGAATGAAGCTAAGAAAGTGTCTCAAAAGCAATTTATCAAATGGGTTAAATTAACGAAGCTTGTGAATCCTTATTTAGCACATTTACAAGTTGCGACAAGAGATATTCCAACGCTCTTTATTATGGGGGAAGAAGATTATTTATTTATGCCACCAGTAGAAAGACTCGTTAAAGAAAATGAAAACTTTTCAATAGAAATAATAGAGCAAGCTGGTCACGTATGTAATATTGATCAACCAGAAGCTTTTAATAAAATTAGTTCTAAATTTATCATGCAACATGTTGGAACGACGGCTATATAAAGAATGTATGTGTAGACTTCTACATTTACATTCTTTCTTATATCATTTAAATTGAGATAAAAATATGGTAAACTAAAAATAATATGCTAATATCGGGGGAGGTGACGCTAAATGGGAAGGATTTAGTTTTGAAAACGTATATCATAAATAAAATTATTGAACAAAATCATACAAAGGTGGCCATAGCGTCACCGCAAAATATTTGGAGGTGAATCCCTAGAAATAGGGAACTAATTGGAAATTTCGACCATAATAAACTTTATTGTATTCTTTATATTAATTGCATTTACAATGGTATTTGTAGGATCTGAATTCGCGCTTGTAAAGGTGCGTATAACTAGAATTGAACAATTAATTTCTGAAGGAAGTAAATCAGCTAAAATTGTACATAAAATGATCAAAGAACTAGATTATTATTTATCTGCATGTCAGCTTGGTATTACTGTAACATCACTTGGATTAGGTTGGATAGGTGAACCAACATTTGAAGTATTAATACATCCTGTATTAGACTTCTTTAACTTACCAGACGCATTAACAACAACTTTCTCCATAGCGATCAGTTTCTTAATTGTAACGTTTATCCATGTAGTAGTTGGTGAATTAGCACCAAAAACGGTAGCAATTCAACAGGCAGAAAGACTTACACTTGTCTTCGGCCGACCATTATATTATTTCGGTATCGTTATGAAACCGTTAATTTGGTCAATGAATGGCGCAGCACGTATTCTAGTTAGAGCAATAGGTATTCAACCTACTAACGAAGAACAAGCAATGTCAGAAGAAGAATTAAAGCTTATCATGACTCAAAGCTATCAAAGTGGTGAAATCAATCACACTGAATTAGCTTATATGCAAAATATTTTCTCATTCGATGAAAGATTAGCAAAAGATATCATGGTACCTAGAACACAAATGGTTACATTAACAGAACCATTTAATATTGAAGAATTATTAGAAATTATAAATGAACATCATTATACACGTTACCCAATTACTGAAGATGGCGATAAAGACCATATTAAAGGCTTTATCAATGTTAAAGAATTTTTAACAGAATACGCTTCAGGTGAAGAAATTAAAATTAATAACTACGTACATGACTTACCACTTATTCACGAAGTTACAAGAATTAGTGATGCATTAGTAAAAATGCAAAAAGATCATGTGCATATGGCGTTAGTTATTGATGAATATGGTGGTACAGCTGGTGTCATCACGATGGAAGATATATTAGAAGAAATCGTTGGTGAAATTCGTGATGAATTTGATGATGATGAAGTAAATGATATCATTCAAACTGGTGAAGATACTTACCAAATTAATGGACGTGTAACTTTATCAGAACTAGAAGAAAAATTCGGAATTGAATTTGTGGATTCAGACGATATTGATACAATCGGTGGTTGGTTACAAGCACATAACCCAGAAATTGAAAAAGACGACTATGTCGATACAGAATATGATAAATGGGTTGTTATTGATGTTGAAAATCACCAAATTAAGACAGTTGCTTTACACAAAGATTTTATAAAAGAAAGAAAAAGTATATTTGACGAAGACGAAGAAGACGAGGATTAAGACGTGAGCAAAACTACATTAACATCATTATTTAGGTTTACAGGATATTTAGAAGGTGGATCATTACTGTTATTAGTATTTATAGCAATGCCTATCAAGTATATGTTGAGTAATCCAAATGTAGTTTCAGTATTAGGGATGATACATGGTGGATTATTTTCAATGTATGTCATTATGATATTGGTAATGGCACTGATTGTTAGAATTCATATAAAGTGGCCAGTCATTGCTTTTATAACAGCATTTATTCCTTTTGGAACATTTATATTTGATCATTTCTTTGTAAATGGCAAATCTTATGAAAAGATAACGCAATCATAAATTGATAATATGAGCATGGGACAAATATTTGGATCCTGTGCTCTTTTTTTATTGTATTAATTACAAAAGTCATCGGAAGTGTAACTAAGGAGCCCGTTAGTAACAAAAGTCTGGACCTTCTACACTTAATTGGACAACTTCTTTAAAGAGAAGTATTGTTAAAATTAAGAAAGTAGGTGGTCTTTTTATGAGAAGAGAGCGTAGAGAATACAGTAATGAATTCAAACAGCAAATGGTTGATTTATACCTTAATGAAAAACCAAGATCTGAAATTATTAGAGAATATGATTTAACCCCATCTGCATTAGATCGATGGATTAATCAGGCAAAAACCTCTGGTTCTTTTGAGCACAAAGATAATCTTACAAAAGAACAAAAGAAAATGATGGAACTAGAAAAAGAAAATAAACAGCTAAAAATGGAAAACGATATTTTAAAGCAAGCCGCGCTGATAATCGGACGAAAATAGATGTGATAAATGAGAATACTCACAAATATTCAGTATCAGCAATGTGCAAAGTCCTACAAATGCCAAGAAGTACCTACTATTACCACCAAAATAACCAACATAAAGTTAATAAAGAAAACAATGATGAGATATTAGCAGATGAAATTGAAGATATATTCACTTCTAATAGACGTTGTTACGGTACACGTAAAATAAAAATTGCCTTATCGAAACGAGGACTATATGTATCTAGGCGTAAGATTGGTGTATTAATGAAACAAAGAAACTTAGTTTCTACTTATACAAAGATGAAATTTAAAGTAACATCAAGCAAGGTAAACCAATCTACTACCAAGAATCATTTAAATCGTAACTTTAAAAAACATAAACAGTATAAATACATTGTTTCAGATTTAACTTATGTCCGTGTGGACAATAGATGGCATTATGTATGCTTATTTAGTGATTTATATAATCGTGAGATTATAGGCTATAGTGTTGGACAACGCAAAAACGCTGACTTAGTATTCAAAGCATTAGCAAGTATAGAAACAAACCTATTTAATATAAGCTATATCCTGGTATGTCAACAGTAAACTGGACAATTTTTATGTGGTACTTAACTTATAACT